>Ga0335085_10000132_pt1 | contig 237380 bp, 207 predicted proteins | sample Lox_Sample_45_FD_206712 | JGI IMG/M metagenome (GOLD analysis project Ga0335085, IMG submission 206712) | Soil microbial communities from Loxahatchee National Wildlife Refuge, Florida, United States - Lox_Sample_4.5 | ecosystem: Environmental > Terrestrial > Soil > Wetlands | place: USA... | reverse complement strand
TTTTGCCATTGCGGTCGGAGGAATCTAGCCAATGGGCGTGCTGTTCACGCTCGCCCCTGAACCGGAAGCGTCCGCGCGGATCACGCCCGACTGGTCAGTGAAGAACATGCGCTGACCGGTTGTGCCCGCGACGACTGGGGTCGCCGTAATCGTGTAGGTGTCAATGTTGCCGGCTGTGTCAGCGGCACCTGCCGTATAAACGAAGGTGTAGCCGCTCTTCACACCGCCGGCCAACACCGAGTCAATCAGCCCTGCCGATGCCGAAGTTGCCGTGCCGGTCCCGCCAAGAGAGGGTAAGGATGGAGGGAAGCCGATGCCGTACGTGGTGGAGTATTCAACGCTGGACGTATTGATCGTCCGCAGCGAGCCTACCGCCGAAGCCTCGTTGGCGGCCATCTTGGCCCTCAAGAGGTTCGGGATAGCTATCGCGGCAATAATCAGAATAATCGCCACCACAATCAAGAGCTCGATTAACGAGAAACCTTTTTGTTTGCGCATTTGTGATTGTCTCCTGCGCTGGCCCTTGGGGAGATCACCGGACTGGTGCCCGACGCACATATCTACAACACGAACGCGTCCTCAAGGTTGCCGCGTTTGATCTGAGATTGGTCGAGCCTAAGGCCCGAACCAGCGACGAGCAATGGAACCTTGGAACAGGTGTTCGCGCGTCCAGCATCGCAAAAATCACTGTTCGCCAAACCCTGTCCTACACCGAAGAGACTAAATGGCGGAATCTATGGCCTCCTCCGCAATTGGCTCTTGCTGCGGGGCCATAATCCGATCAGAGGACTTCCTGCGACTTGGGATTCAGGATGGCGTGCTTCAGTCGTTCGAGCGGCTCGGTCTCGTGCCCTCGGCATTTTGCGGGGTACAGGCGTAGCCGAGCCTCTCCATCGCTCCGCGGTCTGCAATGGACGGGATCACCCGGTTCTTCTTGAAGCCATTGCACCAGTCGCCGAACCCATCCTTGATCACCTGGAAAATGCTTCGCCGGTTTTGAGCGATTACTTTCAGCCACTCCAGCGGACCCATCTGCGGGAAATAGATCCCGCGAAAACAGAGGCGCGAGACCAGGATGTTGATGCGGTAGCCCACTTCCTTGTGGCTCAGCGAATTCACGGCATGGCCAATCGCTTCCGGACTATAGCAGTTCGCCCAGGCGTACTTCACTTCGTGGTGGGCTTCCTCGACGCTCATCTTCAGCGGTGTGTGAGCCATCGCAAACGGTTGGAACTCCTGCCAGTGTTTGGGCCGCGTGAGCCGTCCCTCTTCTTCCAGCCGCTTGTAGAGAGGCGTCGCCGGCAATGGAGTGAGTAATCCAAAGACGGGCAAGCCCGGCGGCCAGGTGCGAATCTGCTGGAGCGTTCGTTCCGCCACTCCGGACGTGTCGTTATCCATGCCAAAAATGAAAGAAGTAATGGCGTAGATATTGCGGTCCGCGAGGCTTTGGAGAACGGCGCGGTACTCGCCGGGCTTGTTGAATCCCTTGTTCACGCTGGCGAGATTGGCGGGATCGATGGACTCCATGCCAATGAAAATCCAGCGGCCTCCGGAGGCAGCAATCAGGTCCAGGAACTCTTCGTCGCGCAGCAGGTTGGCGCTGATTTGCGCCACCCAATGCACCTGCGCATTGGCGGCGATGATGTCGCGCAACAGAGACTTGGTGCGCTTGACGTTGATGGCGAAATTGTCGTCGATGAAGAAGACGACCATCTGGCCGTCCTCGCTCCGGGCGCGAGCTTTTAATCGCAGCAGTTCATCCACCACGCTTTGATTGCTGCGAAAGCGTATGGAATCGCCGAAAAAGCCGGTTACGGTGCAAAACTCACACCCATAAGGACAGCCTCGCCCGGACTCCACTGGAATAATCCGGAAGGTCGCCCATCCGCCACCGACGCGCCGAAGTAGCGGAGCCATGGCCTTAGGAACGATGTTGAACTGGTCGAGATCCATGGATTCCCACGGAATCGAAGGATAGGATTGCAACGATGGTTTTCGCTCCTGCCCAAACTCGTCCGTGGGTTTATAGACTTCCCGGAGTTGACCACGCGCCGCATCCGCAACGATCTGCGGCCACGTTTCATCGGCTTCCCCCAGGGCAACTGCGTCGGCGTGCCGCGGTCCGCCACCGCGGCCGAGCGCCTCGTCGGGTTCTTCGGTCACATGAGGGCCGCCCATCACCACCGGAACGCCAGCGGCGCGAACCGCATCGGCCATGCGGTAGGCTTTGGCAACCATTCTGGTCATGGCGCCGATGCCCACCAGCCCGATCTTTTGTTCCCGAACAAACTGTGTCATGGCCGCTTCATCGATGGGTCGCGCGTTGCCGTCGATCAGCAACACCTCATGGCCCGGAGGCGTGAGGGTCTGCAGCAGGAACATCCAAAGATGTGGCATGAAGTTTCGGGTCACCCCATTGTCGGGGCTATACAGCAAAATTCTCATGAACTCTTCTCCGATTCGTGAATGCTGGCCCGAATTTGGGTTTGGCGCTGTACGTCGTAAGATTGTCGCTCAAATGACAGTCGCGAAGCCCAACTTCTTTGCAAAAAAGAAACCCCGTCAGGCACAGAGACCAAACGGGGTTCAAAGTACGGGGTCTCAATTCCCCGCAGTCTGGTCCAAACCAGATTAAGTGAGGCTTAAAATGGGTTTTGCTCACTCCTGCTAAACGGGACTCTCCGGGAACCCAGGACGAGAAGGCACGAACCGTGTGCCTGCATGATTACTGCGATGCGACTTTGGAAAACGTGTATTCCACGAACGCGTAGGGATAATTGTAATCGCGGCCCTGCGAAGCCGTTCTGAGAAAAGCGCCCGCAAAGAGCCGCGCATAGCCGAAGCCCCAATCCAGTCCTTTGTCGACTTCGTAGACGCTGGTCAGGTCCATCTCATTGCCGATGTGCCGGGCTGCGCCTGGGTGCGCCGCGACGGCAATCCCTCCGCTCGAGCTGTAGAAGTTGTCTCCCGAAGTGAATAGCCACAAGCCTTCGAAGGCTTGCCGGATGCTCCATCTCTTTGTGATTGCTTCTTGAATGCCCGCCCGCGACTGCTCCAGATTCCTGCGCCCAGCCAGATCCGAGAAGCCGTACTTGTCGTGATTCGATGGATAGATTTGATCGAAAGTGTTCCAGTGGTTGCCCGCAAGGTTCTTTGTCCCCGAAGCCAAATTCGCTTCGGCGAAGAGTCGCGGATGCAAAGCAACCGCCGGAAACGCCTTTCCTAACGCAGCGTAGCCCGCCCAGGCAGCTATGGAGCGCCCGCCAAGCGAGCCGGTCTGTCCGTCCCATTCGGTGTTGTAATCGAACGCGCGCGGAAGCGTGCCCTTGAGGTGCAAGCCGAGGGTCACTTCATTGAGATGCCCTCGGCCAACGATTTCCGGCAGCGGGAAATTCCCCGGCGCGAGGTGCCAAAGCACATACGGCTCGAAGGTCCCATGATGGATGACGTTGGAAAAGCTTCCGTAGGCTCCGTGTAAGTCATCGCCGGGAATCGCGCCATGCAGGTACGCGTTACTTGGGGGCACCACCGAAGCGGAGAAGAGACTCACCTTGAATCCGGGGTGATGGAGATCGACGCGCGCCACGTCAAAAGTTCGGCCTACGTTGTTCCACGGCGAAGGTCCGATCACCCGTTCATCGCCAAACCTGAGTACTTGCCGGCCGGCCAGCGCATCGATCCAGCCCGAGGTCGAACTCCCCAGCTGCGCATAGGCCTGCCACAGCGTCCAGGTATCCTGGTAGCTGACGCTGGTCGCCACGCGCTGGTTGAAAAAGATGCGCGCGTCCTGCACTTCCCCGTAGAAAAGTAGCCATGGCTTGGGCTGAATCGCCGCGTTCACGCGTAAACGGTCCAGCAAGTACGCATCGCGCGTGGACGCAAAGCCCACGCCCACTGGATTCTCGTAGCGATCGCGGTATTCGCCGCCTATGCGAAGCCAGCCCGGCAAGATGGCATTCAATTTGTCCACGGGAAAGAGCCACGAGGACGCCGTTTGGTCCGCGCCGCTGGTCTGGACAGGAACGGCTTGCGCGCTCGCCGCAGCCGATTGCGTTTGCGCCGCCGTCGATCGCTGGCTAAGAATGCCCGCGCCAAGAACCAGGACGATTAGCGCCAAGACGATCCGCGGGAGCCACCGTATTGGACCTGCCTCAGAGTGGCAAAAGTAAGCGTATTGCCGCCAGGAGCGCCTGGCGAGCGATGGAACTGGAACGGTGAGTCGACCTCTGTGAAGTATCCCTCGAATATTCCTTGCGGCTCTTTGAAGTCCCAACCCTTGGTAGCTCCCCCCCAGACTTTGAAATTGCTTCCGCTGCGCCCCGACACACTATCGTAAAAATGTATCCGAGCCTAGCCTCTCGGCGAGATTTTTCCAGGCTCACACCTCCGCATTCTCCGAACTGGACGACCTCGCCGATTCAACCCGTTTCAAAGCTGTTATATTGAACCGGCGCACACCCATGAAAGCCATTCGCATTCATTCCTACGGCGGTCCCGAGGTAATGCGGCTCGAAGAGCTGCCCACGCCCGCTCCGGGCGCGGGGGAAGCGCTCGTCCGCATTCACGCCGCCAGCGTCAATTTCCTCGATATCCAAAAGCGCCGCGGCGAACTCGTCGGCCAAGCCTTCTATAACCGCCACGGTGGAAGCGAACTCCCCGCGCTCATGGGCAGCCAGGGCGTTGGCGTCGTGGAGGCGCTTGGCTCCGGCGTCACCAACGTCAAAGTCGCCGACCGCGTCAATTTCTGGGGCCCTTCCTACGCCACCCACACTTTATTTCCGGCGGCCCGCCTGATTCGCATCCCCGACGAATTGAGTTTCGAGATCGCCGCGGCGGGAATGAATCAGGGATTCCTGGCCTACGTTTTCACGCACCACACCTACCCCGTCAAGCCCGGCGATTGGTGCCTCATCCAGGCCTCCGCCGGAGGCGTTGGCTTGCTGATCTGCCAGATGTGCAGGATTCGCGGCGGTCGCGTGATTGGCGTCACCTCGAAGGAGGAAAAAGCCCCCTTCGTCCGCGAAGCCGGCGCCGACGAAGTCATCGTCTCTTCGCAATCCGATATCGCGAGGGAAGCGCGCCGCATCACCGATAATCGCGGCGTGAACGTCGTTTACGACGGCGTCGGCAAAGACACTTTCGACGCCAATCTCGATAGCCTCGCCCCGGCCGGCTATCTCGTAATCTATGGACAATCGAGCGGCTACGTGCCCCCCTTCGACATCATGCGCCTGCAGGAGAAAGGCTCGCTCTATTTGACGCGCGCCAATGCCCTGCCCTGGTTCGCCGAATATCCGCGCTATCTCCAGCAACTGGTGCCCTGGATTCAGCAAGACCGCATCAAGGTGCGCATCGCCGCAACGTATCCTCTCGCCGAAGCCGCCAAAGCCCACGCGGCGTTTGAAGCGCGGCAGATCAGCGGCCGGCTTCTGCTGCTGCCGTAACCCCACCCCTCTTGAGCATTCTCTACTGATTCGATTTGCCGCCGTCTGAGAAACAGCCTTCTCGAGGACTGGAAATCGGGCTGTTCCACTTTCTGAGAAGAGAACTTCAGAAGACTCGGCCCGGGGATGCTCCCTCAAAGAGCCTGAAGCCCACAAACTCCGGGCGACGTTTGGAACGAGGGCAGAATGGCCATCCAGGCTGAGATGGTCAATCGATGGCAAAGCAATAAAAGAGTCCAGCCCCTCCTGTGCTTTCGAGCGCTGCCTGGCTGCAACCTTTGCTAGCGTTCGATGAATTCCAAGAGGAGCCATTGCCGATTCGGTCTGAATGGCCGACCTGCGCAGAACCAGTCGTGCTGCTGGTCCAGTTGTTGCAAGTATGGTCGGCGTTATCCGTGTAAGCGCGGCCATCCCACTTCGATCCCGTAAGAATCTCGTGCTGAATCGGTGGCGTATCGCCGATGCCGTGAATCACCTCTCCATGCTCGTTGCGCGCGGACTGCTTGAACAAATTGCTGCCGCGCTGCGCCTGGACGAGCGTGTCCCCGTGAAGTTCGCCAAGGTTCGCCGAAATGATGGCGTTTTGCGGCGCCCCCAGTTGCGCGAACGAGTAGTTGAACCAAGGCCCGGTGCCGATACGGTCACGCGCGTTGACGGCAGGCTGTCCGGGACGAGCCTGGGTGCTCAAGTAGGCGTGCCAGGTGTGACCGGCCGCGCCGACAGCTGCCGCAAGCGCATGGCAGTGCGCGTCGGCGCCCGCAAGCCCGCCCAGGTCTCCGCCTTTACCAATACCGACGCTGGTGACGAAGAAAGTCATTCGAGCCGGAGTCGCAGGCGGGCTGCCGGGGGGCGGCGTGACGCCCTGAGTATTCGGCGGCAGGTTCTGCTGAGCCATCAACAGGCACGAGGCCAGCATCACGGTACAGAAGGCGACAACGTAAGCGCGTGGCTTGGTCATGGGCTTCTCCGCCGTTTTAGTCAATCGCGAAACAGTAAAACAGGCCCTGGCCGTGGGTTTTCGGCAAATCCGCCTGGGCGCAGCCGCGCGTTCCGTGTGCGGAGTTCCAGGAACCGTTGCCGCCGCCATTGCGGTCGGGAAACCCGATCTGGGCGTTGGGCCTGCCATCGGCGGCATTCAGGTCTCCGTTCGAGGTTCCCGGAGCCGGGCTCTTGTTGCTGGTCCAGTTGTCGCAGGTGTGATCGAGGCCGTCGGTGAACGCGGTGCCATCGGTCTGACTGCCGGTGAGCATTTCGTGCCGAGTCGAAAACCGGGTGGTTTTGGCGTAATCCCAGTCGTTATCGCGTGGATCGGAATAGTCGTACAAACCCGGCACGATCTGGCCTTTTTCCGTCAGCCCGGTGAGCTTATTCAGATTATTTCCCTGATGCGCCAGTTCCATCGTATCGCCGTGCAGGTGCGCCAGATCCTGTGCGATCATTTCGCCTTTGAAGTTGTACCACGGACCCTTGCCGATGCGGTCGCGCGCGTTCACTGCCGGCTGGCCGGGCCGCGCCTGCGTGCTCAAGTAAGCATGCCAGGTGTGATTTCCGGCGCCCACTGCCCTTGCCAGCGTTTGGCAATGTGCGTCGGCGCCGGCGAGTCCGCCAAGATTGCCGCCGTCGCCGACGGGTTCGCTCGTCACGAAAAAATTCATCATCGGAGAAGGTTTCTCGCCCCGCGGATACTCCCCAGGCCTTTGCACCTGCCCCAGCAACAGGCAGGACGCCAGCGAAACGGTGCAGAATAACACCAGAGCTGAAGATTTAATCTTCGTCATGTAACCTCCAAACTTTCGCTGTATCGCGCCGCTCGTGCAAGTCGTTGATCGCGCCATCACAGCTCATGTTTGTCAAAAATCACCCCTCGCAGCTTACGCGTCCCGGCGTTGTTTGCCAACTCTCGAGAAACGATCTTCTCGTGCATTGGAATTTCGCGGGCCAGCGTAGGAGAAGAGGACTTCCCAGCGCGATCAGCCTTTGTGATCGCAAAAACGAATCGACGTGAAAGGAAAGGGCCGGACTTTGCATCCGGCCCTTTCCTCTAAGAGGCATAGTTGAAAGACCTTGCTATGCCCTGCCTTCCTCGCTTCTAAAACGTCAATCGGAAGCCCAACTGTATCGATCGGGCCGCTCCGCTGCCGAGTTGTGGATTGTTGTTGGCCACGTCCGGGGAGAGCAAGGCGGCGCCTAGATTGCTCCCGATCGTGTACGGGTTATTTGTCGCCGAGGTATTGAAGTTACCTGGGTTCGCGTAGGTCGTCGTGTTGAACAAATTGAAAATCTCGATGCGGGCTTCGCCTGACAACCGCTCGTTGAAGCGGAAATTCTTGAGCACCGAGAAATCCACCAGGTGAATCGGATTTCCTCGGAACGTCACAGGACTCAGACTCCCGTAAGTTCCCAGCGCCGGCGGAATCAGGATGGAACTGCCGTCCATGTAGCAGCCCCAGTTGTAGAGCGATGCCAGCCCCGTCAGGTTGGTTGCGGATTGATTGAGCGCCGACGCAGCGCTCAAGCACGCTGCGGGCAGCGGGCTCAAGGGAGATTTCGGAGTATGAGCGGCCTGATTCGCTGCGGTGTTCGCATACACGAGTTTGTCCGCGCCCGTGTAGTTTCCTGAGAAGAATGGAACACCATTGCTCCCCAGACCGCTGAAGTCGCCGGCGTCGCCGTAAAAGAGCCAGCGGTCGCCGCCTTCACGAACGCCGCTCGGATCATTGGTCGTGCTCCCGCCAGCCAGGTCCCAGGGCAGCGGGCTTTGAAGATTGAGGATCCCGTTCACCTTCCAGCCTTCCAGCATCTGCCCATAGCCTTTCCTGCCGGGCAAAACATAGTTGGCGGTAAAGGTGAAGCGCTGGCGGATATCAAACCCGCCATCGCCATAAGCGGATTGCGGATCGTTAACGATCGGGCTGAGTCCGCCGCCACGGTCGGTGCCGCCGGAATCAAGGGCATGCGCCCATGTGTATCCGGCCGTATAGCCGAAGCCGTGCCAGTTGCGCTGCGTTAACGCAACCTGCAAGCCGTCGTAGAACGAGTAGTTCATGTTCGTCACCTCCCACACGTAATTCATGTATGGGAAGCTGTTTACCAGAGGCCGCTCGGCTTGCTGCGCTGCGGCGTTCGTTTTGCAGTTGACGGTTGCCCCGCCCGAGAACGAGCTAAAGCAACTATTCAGACTTCCGCTGCCTGCGGCGTTTGTTGTCCCCGTCCACCCTGCGCCGAGCGGCGGATCGTTCAGCGACGCCTGTCCCAGCAGTTTCAGCGCGTGGTTGCCGACGTAGTCTACCGATAGGGAGATGTTGCTGGTAACTGCCCGCTGAACGCCCAAAGACCATTGCTCGACATAGGCTTCCTTCAAGTTATAGTCGGTTGACTGCGCTCCGCATTGCCGGTTCGTTCCGCATTTCAGCAGGCCGCTGGTGTTCGAACTCGGGAAGATATTGCCCCCATAGAGGCCGCCACCATTGCAAAGCGTTGTGGGGCCCAAAAGGCTGGTACCCACGCCTGTGCATTCGTTCCAGTTCACCTGGCCCACTGCCGCCTGTCCCGCCGGGTTGGGAGCCGTGCCCGTTGTCGTCGCTCCGTAGTTATTCAGGGTGATGGCGGCGCTCGCAAGCGTTCCTGGTGTTGTTCCCGTTTCACCGGGAGTCGGCGTGGCACTGCAGATGCCGGGCGTTGAGTCCACCGGGCCGGTGCAAAGCAGTGCTCCGGCTGGATTGGTGTTCAGACCGGTCGGTGGATTTGTCGAGTTCTGCTGGGAGAGATAGGTCCACAGCGGTGGCGTGACGTAGATCAGAGTCCCGCCGCCCCGAACAACGGTCTTTCCGTCGCCCCTCACGTCGTACGCGAAGCCCAGGCGCGGGGCAAAGTTGTTCGTGTCCGGATTCCACGGCTGCGTGATCGAGGTGCCCACCTGTTGGAAACCATTGACGATATCGAAGTTCGCCAGCCGGTTGAACTCTTCCTTCATTGATCCGACGTACTCATAGCGGATTCCCAGGTTCAGGATCAGCCTTTGCGTCAGCCGCCAGTCGTCTTGGAAAAACGCGTCAAACCAGTCCTGGGTTTCGTGGCGGCGAGGGGTTCCCAACAAGAGCTTCGAATTGTTGGTGTTGATCACCCCGGCCATGAAATCTTCCAGTGCGCCGGTCGCACTATTGCCAAATGGCGCGCTGCCCCTTCCGTTGCTGTAGGTGCCCTGGGCGCCGCTGATGGTGTGATAAAAGCTGCCGCCCCACTTGAACGTGTGCTTGCCGACCAACCGGGAGACGCTTTCGGTGAAATCGAAGATGGTGTCGGGTCCGTAGAACTTCGGGAAACTGCCGCAGCAGCCGATTCCGCCGTCGAAGCCGGTAATCGTCGCGGGCGTCATCCCGCAGTTCGGCGTGTTGTTGATCAAGGCGATCGGGTAGCTCGGAGCACCCGGTGAGCCGGGGCAATCCGCGGTCGTGAAGCCCTGAGTGAATCGCGTATAGCCAAAACGGAAGTCGTTCACCCACGCGGACGAAGGAGTGTAGGTCCAATCCGCCCCAATGGCGTAAGAGTACGCGGAAACGTTGGGTACCCAATACTCTTGGGTAATGTTCGAGGAGTTCACCGCCGACCCGGTATCTTCCCCCGAGAAGAACTTGGCATTGAAGGTGCTCTTATTCGTGTGCCAGTCGATCTTGCCCAAGCCGGTGTTGGTGTTGAATAGTGTGGGGAAATCGTAGACCGCTTCGGCGTTGGGGTTGTTCGGGAAAATGGTGAATGCGCCGGGAATCGGCGCGCAGTTGGCATTCAAGCCCGAAAGGGCCAGGCTCGTCGGGCTATTCGGTCGGGGCGCGCCGCCCGAGTTGATTCCCGCCAGGTTATTCAAGCAGGCCTGAACGACGCTTGCGGTGTTGTTACCTGGCGTCAAAATATTCCCCGGGGCCATGGTCGGGAAGGTCTGCTCTACCGGATTACCCACGTCATAGCGCTGGCCCTCATAGGACGCGTAGAAGAATATCTTGTCTTTTTTGAGAGGCCCGCCGACCGTGCCGCCAAACTCCTTCAGGTCCACGGGCTGTTTGGGAAGGTCGGGGTTGGTCTGGAAAGGATTGCGCGCATCGAGCGCATCGGTACGGCCATAGGCGCTCGCCGTTCCATGCACGTTATTCGTGCCGGCCTTGAGCGCGATGTCGACAATGGCGCCGGGCTTCCACCCGTATTCGGCCTTGGGATTTTGCTGAGTATTGAACTCCTGGATTGCGTCCACGGGCAGCACGGTTGCCGCATCCCCCGACAAGCTCACCGAATTAACAGTGCTCTGCGCGCTGAAAATCTCAATCGTCGTGATGCCGTCCAGAAGGTAAACGTTCTCCTCTGGACGCAGGCCATTGGTCGTTTGCGTCCAGGCTCCGCCGCCCGGGAAGATGGTGATGCCAGGCCGCAACTGGAGGAGGTTCATGAAATTACGGCCATTCAAGGGCAGGTCTTCGATCACGCCGGGTTGCAGCGTTCCGCCGAGCACCGCGTTAGTGGTCTCCACCAGGGGCAGCGCTTCCGTTACGGTAATCTTCTGGGTTTGCTCGCCGGGTTGCAGCGAAAAGTCCACGCGAAGCTCTTTACCGACTTCCAGCTGGGTATCGGCGCGCTCCACGCTCTTGAACCCCATGTAAGTTACGTCAATCTTGTATGTACCCGGACTCAGGTTCGGAGCGTTGTATGCTCCCGCTTCGTCGGTTGTCAGCGTTCGGGTGACGTTTGTCCCCAAGTCCGTCACCTGCACGGTCGCCCCGACGATCGCGCCTCCGGTTTGGTCCGTGATGGTTCCCAAGATGCGGCCGGTGTTGGCTTGCGAAAAAGCCGCGACGCAAATCAAAAACACCGCGCAAGCCAGTGCCAGCGCCTGAGCGAGCTTTCCGGTATTGGCCCACATATGACCATTCCCCTGGTTTCTCATTGAACCCCCTTTATGTGCGGTCGGATCAACTTCGAAGCGATACGAGGCATCCTCTGCAACGGGCGGTTAATCGTATTCTGGTGGCGATGACGGTACTGCCGGGAAATGACTTGAAATATGGCCGGAGATAGAGCTGGATGGCTAGGAACGCCCATGCTGGTTGCATCGGCGCCTGTGCCGAGTTGCGCAGTCCAAGTACGAACGAGTGCTCGCACGTATCCACTCGCAACGAACTTAGCCGAAGCATCCGGCTCGGTGTGCAAGACAGGTCGATGACCCCTGTCTAATCGGAGCCGGTAGGGAGCGCTGCTTGCCTGACTGAGCCCCTATATTTGCGCACGGAAGTATCACGCCGTAATATTCAAGTCAAGAAGAATCCAACTTTTTCGCGCCGCCCCTCGCCCTCTTCCAGCCCACGACGCAAGTGGCACAACCACTCTTGGCTGTGCAGCTTGCAGCCCCTGCGCGAGCGATCCTAAGGTAAATCCTGTATGACAAATGAGCTTTTTCCTCACTCTCCTGCTTTCACTACACCGTTCGTACGGTTAAAATTTGACCGGCCCGCCGAACAAATTTTGTAGTTGAATATTCCCGGCCAGGCCCCACCTCAGGGCCTTCGGGAAAATGGGGAGCCGCAGTCGGAAACATGAATCACATTCGCCACTGGGTGTTTCGTCTTCTGCTCCTGAGCTTCGCTCTCTTCGGAGCCACTCGCGGGGCGCTGGCGGACAACGCTGCCTTCGATTTGGCCGGGCCCGAGATAGAAATGACGGTGAACCGCGCCGGAAAAACGCTGCCGATTGCGGAAGTGCCCAACTTGCAGGCAGGAGACCGGCTGTGGATTCATCCCGTCCTGCCCGACGATCAGTCGGTTCACTACCTGCTCGTGGTGGCATTTCTCCGCGGCACCACCAACCCGCCCCCCGACGAATGGTTCACGCGAGTGGAAACCTGGAATCGCAATGTGCGCTCCGAAGGAATCCTGGTGACCGTGCCCCAGGACGCGCAGCAAGCGCTGCTTTTTCTGGCCCCGGTAACGGGCGGAGACTTCGGCACGCTGCGCGCCGCGGTTCGCAGCAAGCCTGGGGTTTTCGTGCGCGCCTCGCAGGATCTGAATCAAGCCAGCTTGGACCGCACCCGCTCCGATAAGTATCTGAGCGAGGTGATGAAAAACGCGAATCTAGATCCCAAGTTGCTCCACGATCGCTCGGTTCTGCTGGCCAATACGCTGGGCATCAAACTCGAGGAAAAATGTTTCGACCGCCCTCCCGAGCAGCAGTCCACCTGCTTGACCCAAAACACCGACCAACTGGTTCTCGACGACGGCCACAGCGAGTCGATGGTTGCCGCGCTCACGTCGGGGCCGTCCACCGACCTGATGGGACAGCTCAGCGCCACCCCGCTCGCCGGCGGCGGATTCTATAGCGCCTACGTGGGAGCCGTGGTCGATGTTGCCAAACTAATGGGCAGTCTCCGAACCGCCTCTTACCAGTACATTCCGGCGTTGTCGGTGCCCGAAGGCGTGAAGGTGAACCTGCGCCTCAATAACCCGCCGTCGTTTCGCAAGCCCATGTCCGTGATCGTGACGGCGCTGCCCGCCGTCGAGGCCGCGCAACTGCCGCCGCTTCGTTCCTTGAATAAGGACGGCGTCTTCTGCCTGCAAAAGACGCCTCTGGTGCTTCCGGTGGAGGGCGCTCCCGTTGTCTTTTCCACCGCGATCGCGCACGATTTTGTGCTGCATCTCCAGAACAAAGCCGGAGAAGCGGTGAACCTGCCCGCCGCGCCCAATCCTTCTGAAGGCGGATTTGTCGTCGATGCGCATGCTTTGAACGGCGCCAAGCTCGATCCCGGCGTGAAGGGTACGGTCCGCGGATACTGGGGATTCGACTCCTTCGAGGGGCCGGCGTTCAACATGGTCAACGTGCATCCGGCCACCTGGACGGTTCCCCCCGCGGATCAGGGCGCATTGATCGCCGGCCGCGAAGATGTGATCCATGCGGACACCGACTCCGTGGCCTGCGTCGATCAAATCCGCATCCAGGACCGCCAGGGAATCGAGATCAAGACCACTTGGAAAGCCGCCAAGCCGAATGAGCTGGAGATACATGTTCCGCTGAAAGACGAAGCAGCCGGATCGTTGAAGATGACCGTTCAGCAGTTCGGTGCCGTCGCGCCGGATCAAATCGACCTGCATGCCTATAACGAAGCGGCTAGGCTCGTGGCTTTCAAGATCAGCGCGGGCGACCAGCACGGCGTCCTCATCGGAACACGCCTGGACCAGGTGAATAGCGTCGAACTGGTGGGCATTCGCTTCCAGCCGGCCAAGCTCGAACGCGTGGCCCAGCAAGATGAACTGAGCCTCTCGGCAGCGCAGTCCGCGCCGTCCACGGCTTTAACGCCCGGCCAGCAAATTCCCGCGCACGTCGATCTCAAGGACGGCCGTGTCCTCGATTTGCAGACCACGGTCGAGCCGCCGCGTCCCAAAGTCCTCTTGATTAACAAAAACGTCCAGCCAGGCCCGGCCCGCTCCGCCGTGCACCTGGCGAATCCCGATTTCCTTCCGCAGGATGGCCGCATGACGTTTTTTCTGAAAACGCAAATCCCGGAGAGTTTCCCGCGCACCGAGGAGATCGAGGTGGCCACCGCGGATGGATCGTTTCAGGTGCAGTTGAGCGTGGCCGACGGCACTCTGATTTTGCAGGACTCGCAAATGGTCATGGCGCTGTTCGATCCGCTGAAGACCTTTGGCCCTTCCGCTTTCGGGCCCCTGCGCTTTCGCCCCATCGCCGAGGATGGCGAAAAGGGAGACTGGCAGCCGCTGGCCACATTGGTACGCATCCCTTCGCTCAAAGAGGTCCACTGCCCGGATAGTCCCGATAAGCAATGCGAGCTTTCCGGCTCGAATCTGTTCTTGATCGATTCGCTGGCCTCGGACCAGCTCTTCACCCACACCGTTTCCGTTCCCATCGGATTCGCCGACAGCACCTTGAGCGTCCCGCGCCCCAACGGCACCCTGCTCTACATCAAGCTCCGCGACGACCCCGCCACAGTAAATACGCTAACCCTCCCAGTCCTACCCGACGAACAGTGAAGCTTGTCAGGGGCACAGCCACTCCTGGCTGTGTAGCCTTTCGCTTTAGTGGGCAGCCCTGCGCCCGCCGGCGGGTTGCGCGTGGGATGCGGCACACGTGGCACAGCCACTCTTGGCTGTGCAGGCCGTGCAGGTTCGCCATTGTAGCCCAAGGCGCGGCGCTCCCAGGATTGTCGGTTTGTTGTTGAAGGGTGGGCGCCCCGCGCGCCGGTGTTGCGCGTGGGATGCAGCGTGTAGCCCAGCTCGTCCACGATTCGCGTCGGAGACCTGAGGCCTTTCGGTTCTCTTGTAGCTTAGGCGTTCGCTCAGGAGTGCGGATGCTGCGACCACCACGCCCGCCACGCGGCCGGGTCCGAGCCTATCCCGGCTCCGGTAATATCGCGCAAAGCCTGAAAGACCCAGGAGCGCGTCGCGGCGTCCAGAGTGGCATCGTCCATCATCTTCAGCAGATCGGGAACGGCCCGCATCCGCTGCGCGTCGGTGAACATTCCCGACTGTGAGATGCTGCACGCGGCGGTCTCCCGCACCTGCGGCGAGGGATCCTCGCGAAAAACGCGAATCAGCGCGGGCAGCGCATTGTCGGTAGCCAGAAGGCCGAGGCCGATGGCCGCATAGTTCCGCGTCGTTTGATCGGGGTCGTGGATGCGGTCGAGAAAGGTCAATTGCACGCGCGAGGTCTCCACGCCGCGATTGCCAAGCACGCCGAGAATCCAAAGCAGCCAGGCGCGATGCTCGGGCTCGTTCTCCATGCGCGTGAGAATCTCGTCCACGCTCGCGGGGCTCTTCGGCAAGTTGTATCCTGCGAGCGTAATCTCCAGCGAAGCCGCGCGCACGTTCAGGTCATTGGCGTTGATCGCCGTATTCAGCAAGCTGGCAAGCGGGCCCTTCTGCACGTCGATCTGCCCGTACCAGGAATAAACGTTCTGGTCGATCAGCTCGATCGCGCCCGCGTAATGGTTGATGGCGCGTTCCATCAGGAGCTGCGCTTGCTGTTGCGGGCTCATCGAAGGCAACGCTTCAATCTCGTGGTCGGAAAGCTTCGGCGCAGAAGCCGCCTGCGGGCCGCTTCTGAGCTGACTGGCCTGCGCCGCCATGATGGCGGGATTGCCCGCCGCAAACATGGCCGCAGCGATACCGAAGCACACAAACCTTCGCGCGATCTTTATCGGCTCGATTGTCATTTGAGGATGCCTCAAGGCCAACCTAAGCATCCGCGTGGCAAGCGGCAATAGTACGAATCGGCCAAGCGTTCGCAACACGAAACTGGCCCTCAGGATGACTACGGCTCAACCTCCTCCCCGACGGCCAAAAAAACTGCGGACCTGGATCCCTCCAGGTCCGCAGTCGTTTCAGCGATTTGTATGTGACGAGACGCGCCAGTTGCTTACCGGTCCCATCCTCGATCGTCGTCGCGACCGCGTCCGTGATCGTCGTCCTGGACCTGCGGAGCCAACGCCGCGCCGCGGAACGCTTCGCCGGCGCGAGCCGAGCGAATCGTCTCGAACTGGCCTCCCCTTATATACGGTGCGGCTCAGCACAATCGTGCCCGGAACGAATTGGAAAAAGGGGAGACGATCGTCACGACGATGATCGGAATCGTGGTGGTCGTTATCGGAATCGCGCCGTCGTCAGCCTGCGCGGAATAGTTCCCCGCCAGTATCATTGCACTTGCAAACAGCGTCACCGCCACAGCCAAAATCTTCTCTTTCACTAGCCGACCCTCCTAAGTGTAGCCCAGGGTTGTCGTCCGTCCTCAGCCGCCGCGGCGGCTTGACACTCCATTCCGCCCCGCGTACAGTCCGTGCCGAACCATTGGCAAACCCGAACCCGCTGGGAGTGAACGTCATGCGAAATCATTTTTTGGCTGCCATCGCGGCCGGCTCGGCACTGCTGTTTGTTCCTTTGTTCGTTGCGGCGCAAACCGCTCCGCCCGCTCCCGCAGGCCCAGCGCTCAACCCGTGGAAGTTTCACCCCACCGACCGCCCCGTCGGCGACGGCGGCCCCGCGCCCAAGCGCGATCTCACCGGCACCTGGGCCGGACCGGGCTCGGGCATGGCTGTCCCCCGCGGCGAACCGGCCGAGAAGCCTGAGCTGACGCCCCTGGGTCAGCAGCTCATGAGCCAGAACAAGCCCCTGGGCAAGTTCAGCCCGGCCGGAACCAACGACCCCCACGTCCGCTATTGCGATCCTTTCGGAATGCCGCTCAACTCGATTCAGGAGATTCGCGGCCTTTCCTTCGGCAACATGCCCAATCGCATCGTGATGCTGCTGATGTATCAAGATCTCTGGCGCGAAATCTGGATGGATGGCCGCAAGCTGCCCACCAATGTGGGTGAATCGGGGAAAGACGCGCTCGATCCGAGATACAACGGATACTCGGTCGGCCACTGGGAAGACGACTACACGCTCGTCGTCGATACCACCGGCTTGGACGAACGCACCTGGGTCACCGCCGCCGGCTATCCGCACACCGTGAACGCCCACGTGCAGGAACGCTACACCCGCGTCGACCATAACGACATGAAGCTGGCCGTCACCGTGGACGACCCGAAAATCTTCACCAAACCTTTTTCCCTGGGCACCTACAATTTCCGGTGGATTCCCAACCAGGAACTCGATGAATGGCTCTGCGTCCCCTCCGAAGTCCAAGAGTACCTGAAGGAGATGGGCGACCCGGCCGGCAGCGACCCCAACGCCGCCCCGCAGCGCCGCTAGATGGCACAGCCGGCACAGCCACTCTTGGCTGTGCATCTTGTAGCTCAGGTCGCATCCGTGCCTTTCGCAGGTGAAACTTAAGGCTTTTCCGGTTTAGCCCAGCGCGCGGCGCCGGCCGCCTGTCGAGGAGGCAGAAACGCGTGACTTCAAAGCCAAAAACGCCAAAGGGATACGTCGACGCGAATCTCATCACCGGCGAGAACGTTACTTACCGCGGCGGCCTGCACTGGATCGTGCTCGTTGCGCCCGCATCCATTGCGCTGATCGCCGTATTCTTCGGCGTGGCCGTGCTGGTCGCGGGCGGCTCGGCAAAAGAAACGGATTTGCGAGAACTCGCGATGTCCGCCGGAGCCCTGGCGATCTTCATCGCCGCGATCTATTTGCTGGCCGCCATTCTTCACTGGCGAGCGGCCGAATTCGCGGTCACCAATAAACGCGTCATCTTCAAGGTCGGGGTCCTGAAAAGAAGAACCCAGGAGATGTTCCTGGAGAAGATTGAAAGCGTGGGCGTGAACGAGGGACTGCTGGGCCGGGCGCTCGACTACGGAACGATCACCATTCGCGGCACGGGAGGAACGCTCGAACCTTTCCGCAATATTTCCCACGCGCTGGAGTTTCGCCGCCAGGTCCAGGAGCAAATCTCGCAAAATTCCCCGCCAATAGCCCGCCGCAGCGACCCTTCGTAAGCAGAACCAGTGGCACAGCCACTCTTGGCTGTGCAGAACAAACACGCGCCTTGCGAGTTCGCCCTTGTAGCTCAGGTCGCGCCTGCGTCTTTCGCAGGTGAGACCTGAGGCCTTTTTCCCCGCGTCTTGCCGCTACCGCCGCGCCGACAACCCGTTGTCATTCCCAGCGTAACCGGGGTCCCCAAGACACGCCGGGTTTGCGTGTGTTGGGGTGGCAGAGCGAGAAATCTGCATTTCGGTTCTCAGCGACGCTTCGCCCCTAAAGTCGCGCCTGCCTCACTCCACCTTAACCGCGGGATAGCTTTCGATATACTTCTCTCCCTTCGCGCCGAAATATCCAACCTCCCGCGCCGCGAAATCCACGTCATAGCGAACCACCCCGGCACGCCACGAAGCCGCCAAAAACTCCGGAAAGGTGGTCTTCCCGGCCTGGTCGGTTCGCAACGCCACGATCAAAGCCTCGCGATCAAATGGCGGCACATCGACAGTCCCGGTTACCAGCGGCTCGCCTTGCATCACCACGGCGCCGTGCTCGGTAAGATAGAGGCTCTCGCATGCGGGCAAAAACCACAAATTGCGCGTCACTCCCGCCCGCCGCAGCGTCTCGGCCAGATACGGAAATCCGCCCACCTTGGGCCGCCCAGCCATTCCCCGTTGCAGCGCTGCCTGCAAATTTTCTGTCGCCTTACTCATGTTCGCCTCCTTTGCGCGGCCAGGCTCAGGGCCTGTCCCAAATCGGCACAATAGTAAGCCGGATTGAAAACCGCTGTTCGGTTTTGCCAACGCATTCCGACCGAACCTGCTACCATCTTTCTCTTCATCGCTTCTTCAGGTTGTCGCTTCACCCAAAGGGACCATGCCGCGAACTCCGGCACAAAGCCCCTTCCCTGACCGCCGGCAACTATAGCCGCCTGCATCTTTCCCGGCAGCGCCGGGCACTAATGCCCAACTAATGCCCCCATTAATGCCAAGACAAGGGCCTCGGGTGTATAACGGTGCCCGTCCGGGAGGCCAAACGAAAATCCGGTGGACTTCCGCAACAGCACCGGCGACCGAACCACTCGGCTACAACGTTCGGATGGTTCTCTAGCGAAAAGGGGAGGTACGTTGTGTTTCGCCATACGATTCCGATTGGACGCGTCCTGGGAATACCGATCGATTTGGACTACTCCTGGTTCTTGATCGCCGTTCTGCTCACTTGGTTGTTGGCCGTCAATTACTATCCCGCTGAGTTCAAGGGTGGCTCCAGCGTCGAATACTGGGTGATGGGAGCTGTGACGGCGGCGCTATTTTTTGCCAGTATCGTCGTGCACGAGCTGGCCCATTCCTGGGTGGCTCTTCGCTACAAGGTACCGGTGCACCGCATCACCCTGTTCATTTTTGGCGGCGTATCCCAGATCGCCGGCGAGCCCCCCAGCGCCATCGCCGAATTCCTGATTGCGGTTGTCGGGCCGCTCACCAGTCTTGGGTTGGCGGCGATCTTTTACCTTTTGGAGCCGTTGCTTGTGAATCTCACACCGGCCCTGGCAATAGCCAAGTATCTCGCGCTCATTAACGGCATGCTGGGACTGTTCAACCTCATTCCAGGATTCCCGCTCGATGGAGGCCGCGTTTTTCGGGCTGTTGTTTGGGGATCGATCAAGAACTTTCGCCGCGCGACTCTCATCGCCGCAAACACCGGCCGGTTCTTCGGCTTCCTTTTCATTTTTGCGGGCGTATGGCTGGCGTTGAAAGGAAACTTGATCAACGGATTATGGATCGCCTTCATCGGCTGGTTCCTCGAAAGCGCCGCCGTAGCCCAAGTGCAGCAGCAACTGGTGCAAGGCCTCTTGGTGGGTCACAAGGTGTCCGAGGTGATGGGAAATACATGCACCCCGGTTCCGGATGACGCCACTCTGCAGAAATTAATCGATCAGGAGGTTCTCGCCCACGGTCGGCAGTGCTTCCTTGTAAACCGGGGCGAGCGCGTCGTCGGATTGCTCACCCTGCATGACATGAAAGAGATTCCTCGATCTTCGTGGACCACGACCACGGCGGCCCAGGCAATGATACCCGTGGAGAAACTAAGCAAGCTCGATCCCAACGCGGAGTTGTGGACGGCCATGGAAAAAATGGGCCGCGACGGCGTCAATCAGATGCCGGTCATGGCGGAAAACGATTTTGTTGGAATGCTCTCCACGGGCGACATCGTCAAATACCTTCACGTTCTTCAGCAAGTTGGAAAGTGAGTGAGGATTGCAGCGAGCGCCTGCCTTCAGCCCGACACACCATCAATCGCGGCGTAACCTGGGGTTACGCTGCTCCGCCAACTTCCCTTTCAGCAGCACCCCGCCTCCATCGCCAGTCCTAGGCACGCACTCGCCCTGGGTGTACACTCGGCTCGTGGCTGACTTCCTTTACCCCTGGCAGCAAACCGTCTTGGAAGCCTTTGTAGCGCCTCCCAACTCCCTCGCGGTCAAGATCGGCATCGCTGAAAGAGCCATCGCCACCCGGCTGGTCGATACTGGCCTTGGTGAAGACGAGCGCCTGGTTATAAAGGACGCGCTGCAGGCACTGCGCGTGCTCCTCAGGGAGACCACTGCTTACCGCAACGAAGAAATTCCGAACGAAGACATCGCGTAGCTTAGGCCGTCCCCCCTATAAGCTGGCAATAAACTGGCGATTCCCCGCGCCTGCGAAAGTGATTTGCGTCACTTCCCCCATGGATTTGCGTCACTGAGCGAGAACCTAAAATCCTGCAACATCGCGCTGTGGTGAGCGAAAAAGACACAATCTTAACCACGATTCACAAGTTGATTGACGAACAGATGGAAGCTCTTAAAGGCAAGCTGACGGCCGTTGATGCCGAGCAATATGTCAAACGTAACAGGCAGATTGAAGAGCTCCTTGAACGGATCAGCCAGAACCATTTCGAGGTCAAATAGTGGCTTCCGCCTCTGCCGCATGCCGCTGCATCCTCGCAACAACCGGCACAGCCACTCCTGGCTGTGCGGAACAATAGTTCGCCTCCGCGCGATCTCTGTCCTCGCCTGCGGGTTCCGCAACCTTGCTCTCCAAGGGTGCGGTTTTGACTTTATTCCGCGTCTCCCGCCACACGCTAACCACCAAGCTTTTCCACAGCACCGGACTTATCCACACCATAACCGTATTGGCTGGCACTTACGTTGGGAATAACATTGCATATGACTCGCGCGCAAAACTGCCTGGCCGCAACCCCGCTACCCGGCGAGACTACTCCAGTCCTCGACCCGTTGCCTCTGGGGGATATGATTTCTCCTGTTCTAAAATCCGAGATCTTGGTGCACTTACGAAAAGCAGCTCCGGGGGAGGGTCGAGGCAAACGCAGCCCGCGGAGACTTCAACCAAACGAGGCTGCGCTAACTTGACTGGAATGATGCTATTGCGCAAACGAAAGAATAACCTGCATAGAATCATACTCTTGCAAGAAACGCGGCTCACAGCGAACCATCCTGCCCGGACAATCAGGCCTGAGTACGATAAGCCCTTCAGAACGTGTAGTTTGTGGACATCTCGCATCCCGCAGGACCTGGCTGCTAAAGGCTTTAGAATGATATTCTTGTGCAAACGCAAAAATAACTGCCCTGGAATGATACTCTTGTGAAAAAAGGTGGGGGGATGGTACAAACTCGGGGATAAGGAGTATCGGATATGGCCCGGCACGCCTGAATCATCTATGATCGTCAAGTACGGCATGTGGGCCACATCCTTTATAACGCCTGGCAGGTAAACGACTTTACGAAAGCGTGGGTGAATTTATGAATCGATTGCATTTTGTCGCGCTCGCGGTCCTTGCTCTGGGAGTCTGCTTAGCGACCGCTCCCAAGGCGGCAGCTCAAGTGAGCATCAACGTGAACATCGGGCCCGCTCCCGACTGCCCTTACGGATACTATGACGTGGCCCCTTACGGCTGCGCGCCCTATGGCTATTACGGTCCGGAATGGTTCGTCGGCGGCGCTTTCCTCGGCGCGGGACCGTGGTTTCACGGCCCGGCCAACTTCCACGGCCACGTGAATAACAAATTCCATCCCGAGCACGGCTACAAAGGCCCGATGCCGAGGCCCGGCGATCATCCCGAGCCCTCCAAGCCCGTCGGTAAGCCCTCGCACTTCAAAGGCAATGAAATGCGCGATGGAAAAGGCCATGTAGTGGGCAAGAAATAATTTCGAGAGTGTGCAGCTTGAGGTCGAGCAAATTTGTCCCTCAGGCCGCGCCTGCGTCTTTCGCAGCCGCGGCCTGAGGCTTTCGGCGGGTGCCGCACCCTTCGGTTTCGAGGGCGCGGTTTAAAGAGGTGATAAAAATCCGTCCACTTGATGGGATCGCCGTATGTTGGCCGGACCGCAGAGCGCGTAAGCATGAGTCTCGGCGCCGGGAGCCTCTGCGCCGGCAGGTCCACGATGCATGTGCTCATAGCGGACGACCACCAGGGTATTCGGGACAACCTTCGCTGGCTGTTGAAAGAACAGCAGCCTCGCTGGCGGCTTTCCGAAGCGGCCAGCGGACAGGAAGCGTTGGCATTCTTCGGCAAAAAAGGTCCGGACGTGGCCGTGCTCGATATCGTGATGGCGCCGATGGGCGGTATCGCCGCAGCTTATCAAATACGGCGAACTTATCCCGGCACCAAGATCATCTTCATCAGCAATCATTACGACATGCGCGAGGGTTCCGCAGTCACGCGATCACTGGGCGTTGGCGCCTTCGTTCCGAAAGCGGACCTCGTCAGTCTGCTGGTGCCCACGATCAAGCGCCTTCTGGCCGAAGGGAGCCAGCTTTTGTGATTTATCTGTGTTTTAATTGGCGGCATGGATCAGGCGGCCATTCGTCCGCGACCGGCGGTTGGGGCCATCGTGGTGGTCAGCGGGCTGGCCGTGTCGTTCCTGCTGTGGCTGCTGTACGTGCACCGCGCTCCCGCCGATTTTGCCGGGCGCTGGATGTTTTTGCCGGCGCTCAACGCGTTCCTGAATGGATTGTGCGCGATCGCTCTGTGCGTAGGCTTCTATTTCATCAAGCATGGCCATAGAAGCGCGCATCGCAGGAGCATGCTGCTGGCCTTCGCGTTCTCCGCGGCTTTTCTCGTCAGCTACATCGTGAACCACGCGCTGCACGGCGACACGATTTTTCCCGGCCATGGCTCGGTGCGCACGCTCTACCTTTCCATCTTGGCCAGCCACGTCATCCTTTCCATTGTGGCGCTGCCACTGGTGCTCACCACGTTCTTTTTCTCGCTCACTGGCCGCTTCGCCATGCACCGCCGAGTCGCGCGCTTCACCTTTCCCATCTGGCTCTACGTTTCCATTACCGGCGTCGTGGTTTTCGTCTTCCTCAAGGCCTACGCGTACTAGACTGGATTGCCGAGGCGCGACGACAGGAGCTTTCGCGTTGACGCACGAACGCTCATTTCGTGCGAAACAGCGCTGGAAACAATGAGACGCATGCTGGCCATTGCGATCCTGCTGATTCTGCCGTGCGCGAGCCTGGCCGCGCGCGGGCGAGCCATTCGCCAGGCGGGCGGCGAACAGGCCGCGGCGCGCAGCGCTCAGGATGCGCCTGCGAATTCCCCGCCCCCGCGGCGGCTTTCCGACGCAGCCAAAACGGCGCTGGCCGCGTGCCTGAAGAAGAGTCCAGGGGAATTCTTGATCGCGGCCGTTGCCAACGATCGCGAGGCCTATCGCTACGCGCAGGATTGGCGCGAGGTGTTTCTTGCCGGCGGATGGCACGGCGAGAACGGCGACACGCTGATCAAGATTTTCACGATTGCGGGCGGCAGGTGGATGGGCATGCGCGTCAGCATGCCTGGCGATCCTCAGCGCGGCGAAGCGCCGGGAGACCAATCTCCCGAAGCGGGATATTCCCGCCGGAGGGCGCATCCTCAGGTACAAGGAACGGCGCGGGGGCGTCGTGGAGATTCAGGTGAGCGCCGAGCAGTGGGTGAGGGCACGGCGAGAGGCGGCGTGGGCGCGAAAGCATACGCGGCCGAATGACGGCGCGGCAGAAGAGAAGAGGCCTCAGGTCTTGCCCGCGAAAGGCGCAGGCGCGACCTGAGCTGCAAGCTGCGCACAGCGCATCTGCAAAGCTAAGAATGGCTGTGCCACCCTGCTGCGGGATCAGGCTAGGCCGGCTTTGTACAGCGCCACTAGTTTGCTCCAGGCTTTTTCGGCGTCGGCCATGTTGTAGATCGGGCCTTGGGCGTCGGCGGGCATGTCTTTCACGCACCACCCGTGCTTGGAAGAATAGACCTCGATCTCGGCGGTGACGTGCGCCGCGGCGAAGGATTCGCGCAGCTTGTCCTTGGCGTCGGGCTGGCGCATGTCGTCGTTGGAGGCGATGCCGAAATACATGCGCGCCTTGATCTTGGGCGCGAGCAGGTGCGGGCTATCGGGCTTGTCCGAAACGAGGCCGCCGCCATGGAACGAGCCGCCCGCGCCCACGCGATCGGGCACGGCAGCGCAGGTCTTCACCACCAGCGGGCCGCCCATGCAGTAGCCCTGGGTGCCGACTTTCTTGGACTTGTTCACCTGCTTCTGCGCATCCAGCCAGGCGATGAAAGCCACGGCATCTCTTTCGCACGCGCCGGGCGCGTTGATGGAGGCCATCAACGGCTGAATTCTGGGCATGTCTGTCTGGAAGTTGAAGGCGGCCACATCGTCGACCGCCGCACCTTTTTTGACGCGGTAGAAAGGATTGGGGACCAGCACGCTGTACCCTTCCGCTGCAATACGTTTGCCGATGTCGCGCATCGAGGGGCGCAGGCCGAAGGCGTCGGTCCAGATCACCACGCCGGGATGCGAACCGCCGGTGGGATGGATGAAGGCGGCGTCGCACATGCCGTCGGGAGTTTTGATCTCCACGTCGGTCTCGGTGACGGTCATGGCAGCGGATGCGGAGCCCGTCGTGGCGGCGGCAATGCCGGCGGCCACGGACATGGCGATGAAATCGCGCCGCGAGAGATCGCTCGAAGATTCGTCGGGCTGATCGGATTTGTTGGGGTCGTCCATGATTGGCTCGCTCATTTGCGCAGCTCCTTTATTTTTTTGGGGGGGCGAAAAGCTCGCGGGCGAATTGCCGTTCGCGACTTTCGGGTTCGCGGGAAAAGCTATGTCAGAGGTTCTCGCGTGTCAAGGCTGGTTTGGGAATTGCCTGTGGATTCCCTTTTCGGGCCGGCGCACGGATCAGGGATCGTTGACCGCCGGGAACTTTATAGCAACTTTCTCAAAAGGGCGAGTTTGCGCGGCTTTGAATCGTGTAGCATTTACGTCTGTGAAAGCGCGAGCCGCAGCCTCAACCCACAAGAAGGTGGTGGTGAATCTTGCCGACCGCAGCTCGTTGCAGGGGTACGTGAATCCGCTGCGGCTGCCCAACGATCCGCTGGACGTGCTGACGACCAACGGCGAGCACCGCGAGATTCCGCTGCGGGAGGTGCGCGCGGTCTATTTCGTGCGCGACTTCACCGAGGATTACCAGCCGGAGCGCAAGGCCTTCCTCAGCAGGCCCAAGCTGGACGGGCTGTGGGTGCGGCTGAAGTTTCGCGACGGGGAGACGCTCGAGGGCGTGGTTACCAACGATTTGCTGGCGCTGGTCGATTACGGCATACAGATCACGCCGCCGGACCTGAACGGCACAGCCGTGCGTATTTTCGTGCCGCGCGCGGCGCTCAGTGAAGTGACCGTGCTGGGCGTGGTGGGGGTGGCGCGGCGGAAGCCGGCCCCGGCGGCACTGCCGGCGCAGCCCAAGCTCTTCTCCGAGTAAGCCGCAACACACCGGTCGAGGCGTGCGCCCTCAAGATGCGCGCGCGGGAGCTCTTCGGCGGAGCTTTCGAGTGGATGCGACGCCAGCGAAGAAGCGCAGGATTGCGGTAAAAGGGATCGCGGAGAGCAGGACCAGGATAGGGTCGAGGGGGTGGCGGAAGCGCAGCGAGGCGTGGGCCAGGTAATAGACCAGCGGGAAAAACAGCACGAACGAGGCTACGGGGAAGATGAATTCGTTGTTCGCGAGAAAGAGCAGCGCGAGTCCGGCGACGGTCCCCAGCAGAAGAAGGAAGCTGCAGATGGACACCGCGCGCAGCAAGAGCGAATCGGCGGAGAGAAAATCGCTGAACGGCGCGGAGGTGCCCAACCAGAAAGCGACCACCCGATCCCAGGTGAGGCGCAGCTCAATGCCCGGATTGGCGGCCATGAAATGCAGCGCCTTGCGCATCTCCTCCTGCATGAAGGCGGACTCGCCCACGCGATAGAAGCGAAAAATCTCGCGCTCGCGGGTGATGTTGAAGGGCCACACCGGCGGATGAGGGCCGTAGTTTTCGTTGTTCCCGACGTAGAGCTCCACACCCAGATTGGAGCGCAGAGGAATGAAGCGGTGGAAGGCCCGGTAGTTGCGGATGGTCCAGGGTGCGCAGCACAGCATCGCGACTGCGGCGGCGAGCGCCGGTGCGCGCCAGCCCGCGCCGCGCTTGGCGGCACGGTAGGCAGCCCATCCGAGCAAGAACGGCAAAACCGAGCCGAGCGAAGGATTGGTAAGCAGCGCGAAAGCCCACAGGAGCCCATAGACGCACCAGTCGCGTATGCGCGGCGATTCGGCCAGTTCGAGCGTGGCCCACAAAATCGTCGCTGCGAGGAGCGCCGTGAGCGAAGTGTCCCAGATCCACTCGAAGGGAAAGATCACCGCGTTGGGAAGCAGGACCCAAAACCAGGCTGCCGCAGCAGCCGTGGCCGCCGTGTCCGCTGTGCCGGGGCCGACGATACGCTTGCCGGCGTAAAAGATCGGCAGGCACGTTGCCGCGGAGAACAGAATGTTCATGGAGGTCGCGGCAAAGAACGAACGAACAGTCTCGACTCCGAAAATGCGAAAGATGCCCGCGATCAGCAGAGGATAGACCGGCGCGACCCAGGCGGTGGGGCCGGTGTCGCGGCCAAAGGGCGAGCTGAATCCCTTGCCCATGGCCAGGGAGTAGGCGATGTTGCCGGTCTCCTGGTGGAAGCGGAGAACGAGAACTTCGGCGGGAATTTGGCGCTGCTGCTCCCAGGCATAAGCGAGGCGCAGGCCCACGGCTACGAAAACGATGAGCCAGATGGAAGTGAGCGCGGCTGCGAATTGACGTTTCATGCTGGAACTTGCCGGGCGATCAAGAAAATTCAGACTGACCATTATCTCGAATCGGCCCCTCGTCAAAATCTTCGCATGGATCGAACAGTTACGGATGCAGGGAAAGCAAATAGCGTCGCCTTGCGCCGCATCCCCTACGCAGCGAAGAATTGGGTTTCGCTGGGCGCGGGGCGGGTATATAACGGAAGGTCCTTTACGAAAGAGCGAGGCATATGAAGCATTCAAGAACGATCGCTGTCGCTTCGATTTTGGCATTGGCCTTCGCGGGCTTGGCCTGCGCCCAAGGGCCCATGGGAGGCATGCTGGGACCGCAGCCGCGCGGCATTTTCAATCCGATTGTAGGTTCCGGGGCGCAGTACGAGATCCAGCGCGGCGCGCAAGATGCCGGCGGCAAGAAGACGACCATCGAGATCGACGCGACGGGCAAGGAGCCGGTGGACGGCAAGGACGGCTACTGGCTGGAGAGTTCGGGCACGACGCCGGTGGGCGACATGGTGGTGAAGGTGCTTACGGTGCAGGAGGGCGCAAACACAACCTTCACGCGCACGATCATGCAGATGGCGGGACATTCCGCGACGGAGATGCCGGAGATGGGCCGCATGCAGCAGAAGCTGTCGCTGGACATTCGCAGCGAGGCGGACAAAGTGGGAAGCGAGTCCGTGAGCACGCCCGCGGGCGACTTCACGGCGGATCACTACCGGATGAAGAACGGCTCGGGCGATTTCTGGGTGAGCGACAAAGTATCGCCCATTGGCTTGATCAAGTATCAGGGCAAGGACATGACCATGGTGCTGATCAAGCAGGTAAAGGACGCGAAGGACAAGATCGTGGGCACGCCGGTTCCCTTCAATCCGGCACTGATGATGGGCGGCGGCCAGGCGCCCAAATAGCTGCAAGTCTTTTTGGCGATAGGATCTCCCATTCGGATGACGGAGGCGAAATCCCATGAGCGACAAGAACACCGATCATGCGGCCAAACAGAAGCTGGGACCCACACCGGAATCCTGCATCATCATCGACCAACCTTTGGTGCGCGACTATTCGACTGGCGGAGGACACGGCCCTGAAGAGACGCTCGTCGAAGGCGATCAGAAGCTCGTCACGCGAAAGTGGCAGGGCTATCCCCCGCAAAATTTGAATCTGATCGGAAAGCCGCATCCGGCCATGTCGCAAGTGGGGATACCGCGGCTCACCGGCAAAGCCGAGTACACCACTCGCATTCAATTACCGAACATGCTCTATACGAAATTGCTCACCAGCCCGCATCCGCGCGCGAAAGTGAAAGCGCTGGACGTTTCCCAGGCGGAAAAGATGCCCGGTGTGGCGCATATTCTGACGCCGCAGAATGCTCCGAACACCTATCCGCTTCCTGAGGAGCTTTTCTTTCAAGGCGAAGTGGTGGCCATCGTGGCCGCGGAGACTGAGGATCAAGCCGAGGACGCCGCGGCGGCGATCCAGGTGGAGTACGAGCTACTGCCCTTTGCGTCGAACCTGGACCAGGCCATGGCGCCGAACGCGCCGGACCTGGGCAGCAAGCAAAAACCTGCAGTGACGAAGACGCTTTCAGAATGGGGCGATGTGAATAAGGCTTTCGCGGAGGCAGAGATCGTCAAGGAGTTTACCTACGGTTTTGGCGGAGGACTTCCTGTTCCCTTGCAGCCGAACGGGTGCATCGCCAAATGGGATGGAGACAAGGTAACCATCTGGGGCATGGGACAGAACATCTATCCATCCCGGGCGACCACGGCCAGGCGCCTGGGGATTCCCGCGGAGAATGTGCGCTTCATCGATAAGTGGAACGGCGGGACGTTTGGAGGAGCGCAAAACACCGGCGACAAGTTCTATCCGTGGATCGCGCACATCGCCAAAACGACGAACCGACCGGTGAAGTTGATGCTCACCAAAAGCCAGGAGCTGGCGTTTCTGCAAGTGAAGCCGCAGACGCTCACCAAATTCAAAATCGGCGCGATGAAAGACGGAAAGATCACGGCGTGCCAGCGTGAATTCCACGTCAACTCGGGCGCGAATCTGAGCGAGGGCCCAGGGATGAACGGAGGCAGGAGCGAGCTTTACGTTCACGTCGTTCCCAACTGGAAGGAGATCGGCTTCCTTTACCGAACGAATTCGATCAACACCGGCGCGGCTCGCAGCTATTTGCAGCAAGAGTTCAAGTGGGCCTGGGAACAGATGATGGACGAGATGGCGGAAGCGGTGGGCATGGACCCGGTGCAGATACGGCTGCTCAACGTGCAGAAGCCGGGAACGCAGGTCGCGCTGAAACAGGGCGGCACGACCGTCACTCCCATGCCGGAGATGGAGAAAGGCACTCTGCGCTACGACTGCTTCGCTTCGGTGGAGGTGCTGGAGGAAGGCGCGAAGGCCATCGGGTGGGACAAGAGAAATCCCGTGGCCGGCGGAAATCCGGGCCGGTTCAAGCGCGGATTCGGCGTGGCCATGTCCCAGCACCACGCGGGGCGGCTGGGATATCAGGAAGGCGAGCCGGGGTTCGACTGGATGATGGCGAACCGGCGAGGCGGCGCGGGCGCTCCGGGGAACGACATCTACGACGGCGCGCTGGAGATCAACGCGGACGGCGACGTGGTTCTGCGATTCGCCCAGCCGGATAGCGGCACCAATCACGGCACGTCGATGTCCATGCAGGTCGGCGAAATTCTAGGATTCACGACGCTGGATCGCATTCGGCTGATCTGGGGAGATTCGGAGCTTGCGCCCCAGGCCCCGGGTTGGAGTTCCGGCTTAACCACGGCGATACAAGGCGGCGCCCTGTGCAATGCCGCGGATAAGCTGCGCAAGGATCTTCTTCAGCGCGCGGCCGCTACGCTGAAGGCGGATGCGGCGAAGCTGGCGATCCGAGACGGAGTGATCTGCTCCACCGAGCGGCCCAGCGCCAAGGTCACTTTTGCGGCGCTGGCGAAGGCCAACAAAGAGCCCATACGCATGGCGGGCAGATGTGTCCTGACGGGCAGCGGAAGAGCAATGGCCCGAGGCGTGGGCGCGTGTTTTGCCGAAGTGGAAGTGGACACATGGACCGGCGACTGGCGCTACGTGAACGCGGCGTATTGCCACGACGCCGGCCACGTAATGAATCCGCTGCTGGCGAACGCCGATCAGCACGGAGCGCTGGTGCAAAACATGGGTATGACCACCGACGCCATTCCCTGGGATCGCGAATTTCCGGGGACACTTCACTACGGCGTGGGATATCTGTCCTACAGACTGCCGACAATCATGGAACCTCCGGAGCAGACCAACGTGTTTATCAACAGTCAAGAGCCGCGCTGGTTCTTCGGGGCCAAAGGTTTCGCGGAAACCGCCATTGGCGCCGCTCCGAGCGCGATCGCCAACGCTATCTACAACGCCTGCGGCGTAAGAATTCGCGAGCATCCCATCACCAAGGACAAAATTCTTGCGGGTCTGCGCGCCAAGGGAGAGATCGTATAAACCGATTTCCATTGGCCGCAGGGTTTTGCCATATGAGCGAAAACCCGAAATCGAGGCTGCCGACCCGGGCGCGCGAGGCTTTGCCCCGGCTTGTTGCAGCGACGTTGCTGGCGCTCGTTGCCGGCACGTTGGCGATTCCTTCCGCCGCGGCGCAGAACGGCGAGCAGGCGAACGAACCCCGCGCCAGGCAGCCCGCGGTGGTCAAGCAGGTGGCCCCCGATCTCTACTTTTTCTTCGATTTCGACGGCTCCAATTCCATTTTTCTAGTGACCGATGCGGGTGTGCTGGTGATCGATACGCGCGAGCATCCACGGGCCGCAGCGGAATTGATCGCGCAAATACGCAAGGTCACGGATAAGCCCATCAAGTGGGTGATCAACAGCCATTTTCACGGGGACCACACCTTCGGGAACGCGGCCTTCCAGGCGGCAGGCGCAATGTTCGTGGCGCAGCAAGAGACCGCGCGCATCGTGCCGCTGGTGCAGCCGAAGGAGATGGCCCGGCGGCAAGATTATTTCAAGGAAAACAACTACGATCCCAAGGAAGTGAAGCTCGTCCTGCCGGACGTCACGTTCGAGACGGAGATGAGCATTTTTCTTGGCGGGCGCGAAGCGCGGCTGATGTATTTCGGGCCGGGACAGCAGGCCGGGGACACTTTTGTGCTGTTTCCGCAGGACCGCGCGCTCTACACGCCGGGCGCGTTTGCGCGGCACAGCATGCCCAACATGGCGTTCACGCCGTCGGTGGATAATTGGCTAAAGCTGCTCAATCAGATTGCCGCACGGACGGATTACGACTACATCCTGCCAGCGCATGGCGACGTGGCGCACCGCGAAGACGTCAAAGAACTGGCGAATATGCTGCAAGACGAATACACGACGGTGAAAGCCGCGGTGGCCAAAGGCATGCCGCTCGAACAGGCGCAGGCAACCCTCACGTTTCCGCAGTATAAGGATTGGCGCAATTATCAGCGGCTGAAGAATGAGATCAAGTCGCTCTACGAATTGATCCAGACCGGCAAGCGCAGCTACTTCGAGTAAAGCGGACCGAGGCTAAGGCGTTCGAGCTAAGGTTAGTGCTTGCCGGGGTCCGGATGCGAGTGCCGCCAGTTCCAGTAATCTTTCTGCTCGTTTTGATTCAACTTGCCGTAGTCGCGGTAAGGATCGTGTCCGTGATTTTCCATCCAGTAATCGTGATAGGCGCGATCTTCGTTGGCATCCCAGCGATGATAATCGCGGTGCTCAGTGTCATAGACGCGCAGACGCCCTGCGCAGCCGCTAGCCAGCGCCACGGAGAGCCCCAAAACGAGCATGAACACGCCATTCGATATTCGCTTCGTAAGCTGCTTCATTTGACCCTTCCTACGTTCTTCCGTCATTTAGATGTTTCTGGGCGGCCGGCGGGATCGCAGGAACACCTGAGAATGGTTCGCGGGGAGCATTCAAGCAGACGAGGGCGCGGGGCGTACTTGGAGCTCGATCTCAGGCCGCCGCGACGGCTCGGAGGGATTCTTCGTCGTTGCGCTCCTCAGAATGACAACGCTTGCGACTCGATTAGTGTTTGGGAGGGGGCCAGGAGTTGATGAAGCCGTCGCGGTTGGGCATTTTTACTTGCGGCAGGGATTTGGCGTCGAGGACGGCGTCCTTGGGAACGACGGCGTCGATGGAGAGAATGTAGGCGGTGAGGGCGTAAGCTTCGTCGTTCGAGAGCGATTCGGGCATGCGCAGAGGCATGGCGCGGCGGACGTAGTCGAAGATGGTGGTGGCGCTGGGCCAATAGCTTACCGGAGTCTTCACCGGCTTGGCGGAGGCGAGCGTGCCGATGCCGCCGGTAAGCCGGTCCAGGGGACCGCCTTTGCCTTCGGGTCCGTGGCAGACCTGGCATTTTTCGGCGTAGACTTTGGCGCCCTGCTCGACCGAGCCGCTGCCTTCGGGCAATCCCCTGCCGTCGGGCGTGACGGTAATATCGAGTTGGCGAATTTCGTCGGGCGCGAGGGGGCGGCCGAGATTGGGATGCGCGGACTTATTTTGACCTGCAGTTTGAGTTGCGTTCGGGGACTGGGCGCGGCAGAGGCTGGCGACGGACGGCGAGAGCCCCGCGGCGAGCAAGGCAATCGCGGTTAAACAATCGTGGGCCGGGCGCGGAAAGCGCGCGCGCCTAAGCATACACATTTTGCACCGTCCCATCGGCGGCGACGTTCCAGCTTTGAATGCCGTTGTAGTGATACGGCTGGCCGGGCGCGTACTGCGCGACCCAGGCCGAGCGCGTGGGCTGCACGTTGCCCTTCTCGTCGGTGGCGCGGCTCATGAGGATGGCGGGGCGGCCGTCCCATTGCCAGGGCAGGTGGAAGCGGGCCAGCGCCTTTGGCAAAACGGGCTGGCCGAGCGCGGCGAGAGTCCAGCTCTTGCCGCCGTTGGTGGAGAGTTCCACCTTGGAGATGCGGCCGGCGCCGGACCAAGCCAGACCGGAAATTTCGTAGAAGCCGGGCGCGGGCAGGTTCATTCCAAACGACGGCTTGATGATGGCCGACTTCACGCCCTGCAGAAACATGTACTGGCGCGCTTTGCCATCGGGCAGCAGCTCGGTGTAGTGCGAGGTTTCGTCGCGGGCGTCGACGGGGGCGTCGATGACGTTGAGGCGGCGCAGCCATTTCACGTTGATATTGCCCTCAAAGCCGGGCAGCAGCAGGCGCATGGGATAACCCTGCTCGGGGCGAATGGCTTCGCCATTCTGGAAGAGCGCGATCATGGCGTCGTCGAGACACTTCTCGAGGGGCACGCTGCGGCTCATGGCCGCGGCGTCGGCGCCTTCGGCGATCACCCATTTGGCACCGCGCTGTATGCCGGCTTCGTCGAGCAGAGTGGAGAGGCGCACGCCGGTCCATTGGGAGCAGGAGACGAGGCCGTTCAAGGCGCCGGCGGCGGCTTGCTGCGGCTGGGGCTGGCTGAACGTGCCGCTGTTGCCGGCGCACTCGACAAAATAAATTTGCGATTCGAGCGGATAGCGCAGGAGCGTTTCGCGCGTGAAGGCCAGGGGCTGGCGGACGAGGCCGTGAATAACCAGCTCGTGGCGGGCGGGATCGATATCGGGGATGCCGTTGTGGTGTCGCTCGAAGTGCAGGCCGCTGGGCGTGATGGTTCCGGCGAGCTGCTCAAGCGGCGTGCGCGAAGCGCCCACCCCGAGGCGGACGGCGGCCGTGGGAGGAATCGCGCGCTGGACTTTTTCTTCCCAATGCGACGGCGCGCCGTAGGCGGAGAAAGAACGGCCCGGAGTTTTCATCCACGGGGGTGCGCCCTCTCCAATAATGTAAGACCCGATGCTTGCGGCACCCCCGGCTTGGCTGGCGGCGTCCTGGGCGGCAGCGAGCGCGGCCGCGCTTGCACCGAAGCCTGCGAGCCCGGCCCCCGCGGCAAGAGCGCCGGCGCGGAGGAGCGCGCGGCGACCAATCTCGCGGCGCGGTTCTGTGTCGGCGGCGTTGGCTTTGGCAGCGTTAATTGGGTCGCGGCGGCTTTCGCTCATGGGTTCCCTCCTGGGCTTCCGTTATCTCTACATGTATACACCCGAAGGCGCCGTGTTGCCGCTGCTAGTCTATTGGAGGGTACTGGATACTGAGTCGCCGTTCTGCACAGCCGGCGACTTACCAGGAGCGGGCATTCCACTTGTCTGTGATTATCCCTGCTCCTATTATTTCCTTCGGCATGAACAAGGACAGAGAGGGCGAGCGCATCGCCAAGGTGATCGCACGCGCTGGATTGTGCTCACGCCGCGATGCCGAACGATGGATTGCCGACGGGCGCGTGAGCGTGAATGGAAAGATGCTGGACACACCGGCCTTCACCGTTGGGCCGGCCGACAAGATCCTTGTGGACGGCAGAGCGCTGCCGGCCGCCGAAGCGGCGCGCCTTTTCTTGTATCACAAGCCCGCCGGCCTAGTGACCAGCGCGCGCGACGAAAAAGGGCGGCCGACCGTATTTGCCCATTTGCCGCCCGGGCTTCCGCGGGTGGTCAGCGTCGGCCGGCTGGACCTGGACAGCGAAGGGCTGCTGCTGCTCACCAACGATGGGGGCCTGGCGCGATATCTCGAATTGCCGGCGAATGCCTTGCAGCGTCGCTACCGGGTGCGCGTGCATGGAGACGTAAATCCCGCCGCTCTTGCCCGGCTCGCGCAAGGCGTCACGGTTGAGGGTGTGAGATATGGGCCCATTGAAGCCAGGATCGAAGGGGGAAGGGGCGGCACCAATTCGTGGGTTGCCGTCGTGCTCAAAGATGGCAAGAATCGCGAAGTCCGCAAAGTTATGGCGCATATTGGCCTACAAGTGAACCGGCTGATCCGCACGGCCTACGGTCCCTTTCAATTGGGCTCCCTACCGCCCGGAGAAGCAACGGAAGTTCCACCGAACACTCTGAAAGAGAAGCTCGCGGGTTACTTCGCTCCGGGATCGCGGCTCCCAACGAGGCCAAATAACAACGAGTAGTGTCGGGTCAGACCGCTGCCCGGGACGCCGCGCCCTTCAGGAACGCCAGCAGGTCGGCGTTAATCGTGTCGGCTTCCGTGGTGGGCATGCCGTGCGGAAAGCCCTTGTAGCTTTTGAAGGTGCTATTCCTCAGCAGCTTTGCCGACAAAGGCCCGGCGGCGACGTACGGAACGATCTGATCGTCTTCGCTATGCATGACGAGCACGGGCACGGCGATCTTCTTCAAGTCTTCGGTGAAGTCGGTCTGGGAAAAGGCGACGATGCCGTCGTAGTGCGCTTTGGCGCCGCCCATCATGCCCTGCCGCCACCAATTCGAGATCGCGCCCTGCGAGGGCTTGGCGCCGGGCCGGTTAAATCCATAGAACGGGCCCGAGGCGACGTCGAAATAAAACTGTGAGCGGTTGGCGGCGAGTTGCGCCTGAAGCCCGTCAAACACTTCTTTGGGCTGACCGAGTGGATTGGCAGCCGTCTTCAGCATCAGGGGCGGAACCGCGCTGATAATCGCCGCTTTGGCCACACGGCTTTCGCCGTGGCGCGCCAGGTAGTGCACCACTTCGCCGCCGCCGGTGGAGTGGCCGACATGAATTGCTTCCTTGAGGTCAAGATGCGCGGTGAGCGCGGCGAGATCGTCGGCGTAATGATCCATGTCATGACCGTCGCTTACTTGTGAGGAACGGCCGTGCCCCCGGCGGTCGTGAGCGATGACCCGATAGCCCTGCTTGAGGAAAAAGAGCATCTGCGTATCCCAGTCGTCAGCCGAAAGCGGCCAGCCGTGGCTGAAAACGATCGGCTGTCCCGTGCCCCAATCCTTGAAATAAATCGTCGTGCCGTCTTTCACTGTAATTGTACTCATGGGATTTTCTCCTTAAGTGCGGTCTATTTGCGCACGGGCATATGGGGAAAGCTGGCCGGCTCAACGTTCTGCTTGACGATAGGCATGAATACGATCGACTCGAACTTTGCGCGAGATCCGTTTCCCTGAGACTCCGTTTCAGGGTGGAGCAAGCCTACTCCCAAGAGCGGATGGTGTAAACATGGGACCGAAGGCGCAAGTCCTGTGGGTTTGCCGCGAAGGCAGGGTTAGGAACCTGGGGATAGCTTTTGGAGCTGCCAGCAGGTCCAATGCGGGCCACGGCCGTGGCTGATCGCCCAATCTGTCATCTTGATCGCATCCGCGGGATTTTTCGGCGATCCCCGGATTCCGCTGGCTTGCGAGAAATCTTCCCACGTGCCGCCGGCCAGGGTGTCGGCCGGGCCGCGGTGAAATTGCAAGATCCCGTCGGACATGATGCCGTCAGAGTCGGGCCGGGAGACGTTTCTCCCGCTACTCTCGCATTGGATCAGCTTTTCGATCGTGGCCTTGTTCTTCACCGCGAACGGGAGCGAATATCCCCATCGCGGGCCAGAAAGGAAGGTTTCCAGAGGTATTGTCCGTGTGACCGCGGACTCCTCCGGCCGGGCCAATACGGTCTGAATGAGCGTCACGAAGGGGAGCGATAGGAATAGGAGATAGAGCAGCTTTTCGATCAGTGGAACGGAGCGTTGGCCCTGCCCCTGTTTCCGAAATCCAGCTTTGTCGGAGGCTTTGTCGCGGGCGTTGCCGCGAAGGTTCGGTTGGCGAACATGTGGGCGCACCGAGCCCCGACGAATCGGCGAGCGAGGCCAGCGTATGGTGAGGGTCATGGAGCCCCCACTATACCTCAAGGCGAACAGAAAGCGAAATACTATTTAACGGCTCATATTCCGATCTGTTTGCTCTTGGCACTGGGACTCTCTAACTCGCCGGGCAGCGTCGTGGTACCCGAGCGCGGGCTGGCAGCTTATTTTTCGAGGTAGTACTCCATCGTGGTGACCACCCGCACCGTCTTCATGATGCTGCTATCGGCGCTGAAGGCCCCTCCGAATCCGCCCGGTTCAGACGCATCGCTGCTGTGATCGGCAGCCACAATGGAGAAAACTCCCTGATTTGCCTGCCGGATGGCGCCCACCTTGCTGCCTGAATCGGAAGCAAAGCGGTCGGCAGCTGCGCGCGCGTTTCGCGTTGCCTCGGTGATCATGTCCGGCTTGACGGAGTTTAGCCCGGTAAAGCGATAGACCGCTCCTTCGTTGGGATTGCCGCTCAGCACGATGCCTTTTTGCAAAAGGAGGACCGTCTTCTGCACCGCGGCGGCCACTGTGTCGACCCGGGGCGTGCGCACACTGATTTGCTGCTCGATGATGTAGCGATGAAGGGGTCGAGCAGCCCCACCATATTGGTTGGCCTGAGTATCCACGACGCGTACCGCGCCCAACTCGACTTCCGATGGCTGCACACCCTGCTGGGCGAGAAACTGCAATATCCCGTTCTTATCCTGCTCCGTCTTTGCGTACAGAAGGGATAAGTCATCTCCTACTTCTTCGAAGCCCAGCGGCCAAATAGCCAGATCCGATCTGACGTCACGTTGAGCCAGGCCTCTAACGGTCACAAACTGTTCGCTGAAGCGAGTGGCCTTGATCTCAGCGCCCAGCACCCAACCGCCCGCAATGAATCCAACCGCGAGAAATGAACCAAGAAGCAAACTGGTATTACGGCCGATTTGGCCAACGTCGCTCATATCCGCCTGCCTTCGTATTCGGGCCTGCAGTGATGGCTGGATAATTCCCCTGATGAGAGTTCAGCTGCGCGGGTTGTAAGACGTATCGGGTGGCGAGCAACGAGTGCAATGCAGGGACGTGCGTCCTTCGGTTCCATCGGCCAGTAAAGGGGGCTAGTAAAGGACAGACATAGGGAACCTCTCGGCGGCGGAGCCGTCCTTAGTTCTGCACAGCCAGGAGTGGCTGTGCCACTAAATCCCTCCGCTCTGCACAGCCGGGAGTGGCTGTGCCACTAAATCACTCCGCTCCGCCCGCTGAGGCTTTCTCCTTGGGGTGGGGCACGATGCGCAGGTAGGGGCGCGGCGCTTTCCAGCCCGCGGGATACTTCTTGCGGGCCTCGTCATCGGAAACGCTGCCGCTGATGATGACGTCCTCGCCCGGCTTCCAGTTCACCGGGGTGGAGACCTGGTGCTTGGCGGTCAGCTGGATCGAATCGAGCACGCGCAAAACTTCGTCGAAGTTGCGGCCGGTGCTCATCGGGTAGCTGAGCATGAGCTTGATCTTCTTATCGGGGCCAACGACGAAGACGGTGCGCACGGTGGCGTTAGTGGCGGCGGTACGGCCGTCGGAGGTGTTGCCGGCGTCGGCGGGCAGCATATCGTAGAGCTTGGCGATCTTGAGTTCGGGATCGCCGATCATGGGATATTTCACCTTGTGGCCCTGGGTCTCTTCGATATCCGCGGCCCACTTGCTGTGGCTGCTTACCGGGTCCACGCTGAGGCCGATGATCTTGCAGTTGCGGGAATCGAATTGGGGCTGCAGGCCTGCCATGTAACCCAGTTCGGTGGTGCACACCGGGGTAAAGTCCTTGGGGTGCGAGAAGAGGATGGCCCAGCCGTTTCCGATCCAATCGTGAAAGTTGATGGGGCCCTGCGAGGTTTCTGCGGTGAAATTGGGAGCTTCGTCGTTGATGCGCAACATGGGTTCTCTCCTTTTGCGAATCGCGTCGTTCTCGCCACTCTGGGCGTCGCGGGACTGTAGCCGGCACAGCCTAAGTTTGGCGCTTTGAAGCCCGGGTCGCGCTCGGAAACTCGGGCCCCGGTATCCTAACGCTTTGCCTGCGCCTAAGACAATGAAGTTGAACCCGGGCAGGGATGCGCTGGCGAGGGCTCAGAGGCAGCTGGTCAGAAGACGGGATTGCGCCACGGACCAGAGGAAGATTCTAAAAGTGAATGCGAAAGGAAGGTCCTGTCGATATGCGCCAACTATTCCCTAACATATGTTGGCTGGTTGTCATTGACCCCTGCGGGAATTCTTTCTCCAAGGCAAAGCGCGTCTGGAGCCAGTCCGCTTCCAAGCGCCAGTCAATTCGCCGAGACAATCGAAAAGCAACACCGCCTCCAAAGGCGCCGGCGAAGGAAGTTTCATGGCGGCTTACAAACGGAGTAGGAGTGGACACGACGGTGTTGGCGCGATCCATTGCCCTTGCAGCGCCAACCAATACCTCCGCAAACGGCGTGAACCTTCCCAACTGGACAGCAAACCGAGGTCCAGCAAGCAGGGTGTAGAGAGCACCGCTCGTGTGCAGGGACTCCTCGATGGGATTACAGACGAAAGCAGAAAGAGGAGTGATGGAACAAAATCCGAAATCCGGATTAGACGATGACGCATACATGCCACCAAAATCAACCGCGAGTCCGAAGAATCGGTGAACCCTGGCACTTAGCGATCCATTGAATCCGTTGAAGCCAGTGCCAGAAGGAAAAAAAGAGTTGTTCGTTGTGGTTGCACCGATAGAGTTTGGAGCCGAGACTGGGGCTGAGAGAGTCCCGCCGGCATATGTATATCCAACCGAGAGCGATGATAAGAAACTGTAGCGATCCTGTGCTACCAGGGATGGCGAAAGAAGTACGACTAAAGGAATTATCCAATAGAGTAACTTGAGGCGCACGGAGGCACTTATACGCTCCTGGCCGATACAGTGTAAACAAAACTTTTTCGGTGAATCCGGCCTGTGTTGATCGCGAGCCGTGAGCGGGGAAGCCCCGATTAGGATTTTTGCCTGGCGGCCGGAACTGGGGTGGTTGGCGCGCTGGGCGGCTCTACGTCACGAAAAGCCCAGCGGTCGCCGTCCGCGAATGCTTCCCTTCTCCAATTTCCCAGGAGGCGTTCGGGGTTATCGAAATTCTGAGCATCCGCTTCCATCTTGTTCATCACGCTTTTCTCCTTAGTTCCCATCGTGTGCTCCTGTATTTCTCCGGCCTTAGCGGCGGTAGTGCGCGCGGGTGTAAACATATCCAAAAGTGTTTTGCTCGATGCTGATGGTTTGCGGCAGCCACCACAGCTTGCGGATCACGCTGTAACGCGAGGTGCGCATCTCGTGTCCCAGGAACGCCGCGCCCATGGCGTAGGCCGTGGCGTAAGCCGCCATCGCCACCGGGTGGCCCAGCATCGGGCGAACTATCGCATCCTGTTCCTGAAAGCCGCCCATCTTGAAGTCCTGTTCGGTCTGGCGGTAGTCCATCGTTTTCACGGTGAGGTCCAATGTGGCCAGCGCCATCACCGGCCGGTCTTTCAGCATCGAGACGATGGCGTTCTGCCTCTTCGGGAGCACGTCGGTGTGCCGGGGCTTGGCTGCCACCGCGTTGCAGAGCGAAGAGCTGATCAGGATGCATTCGATGATCATTGTCATTGTCCTCGGCGATAGATAAAGCAGGGGCGGGGCCAAACGAGCTTAGTTATAGGCCATGGAATGAGCGACTTGCGGAGCTGATGTGCCGGAACGAAACTGCACGGTGTTCAAAAACGGAGCTGGTGTACACGCTGGCTACATATGAGCCGGTTTCCGAGAAAGGCGCACGTTCGGGAGTTGGCAACGAAATCGACCGTGGGATTCGCCGGGAGTCACTCGTGGGGCGGGCAGCGCGCGAGGTGCGCGGCAGCGCGAGGGCGCTAAGGCGATTGCAGCGTCTCCTGAGGGGGAGGAGTCTGGCCGCCAAACTCACGAAAGAGGTTCAGGCTCGAACTGATCACCAACTTGATCGCCAGACGCTGCATGGTGTCGCTTAACGTTATGCTGTGGCGCGGAGCCCAGGCATTGGAGAGCGCAGTTGACATTCCAAAGCCAAGCATCCCCGAGGTATTGAATGTCGTGGTTCCATTGTCGTTATGGGTGATGACCGCGGATTCCAGCGAATGTAGCAGGCGAGATCCGAACGATCCGCGAGCTTTGCGGAAGTAGCGGGGATCCTGATGCAGGAGCGCAGGCAGGAACGCGTCGGCGAAAAAGCCTGTGCTGGCAATGCTTCCGGCAAACGAGCCAAATCGCTCGGCGAACGGGCCCCAGCCTTGCCCGTAGCGGGGGGAGTAGTTGATCGATTGCGATATGCCGGCAAAGAACAGCGCTTCGAGCGGCAGTGAACGATCGAAGGTTCTACGCCAGAAGATCTGATATTTCTGACTTTTCGTTAAAGGCGCCACGACGGCATCGGGATCTTTCACGGTGTTGACGCCGGGAAAGATGAAAAGCGTGCGCGTGGGCCGGATCGGCTGCGGCGGCAGCGTCGGATCGATGCGGCCTTGCCCCCGCGCCGGCAGGCCCCCTGATAAGGCCGCAGCGATGATCGCCGGAATGAAAAGGCGCCGCGCACGCCGCGATATTGGCCGAGTTGTCAGGCCTCCGTGTTGCCGCACCTGGGCTCCTGAAAATTAGAGCAGCGGATGGGCCTAAAGGGGTCGTTGATAGCCGATACATACGGTCTTTAGTGTATTCTGTCCAGCAGCAACTCAGGGCCACTACGAGCAGGGCCAGCCGAAGCCAAACTGGGCAGACGTTGCCCTGAGTCCAAATCTCATTGGGTGGGGTAAGCGTTCGGCATGTCGTCGAGTCGAAACGCGAAAGTCGCGTTTGCCGTGGCGCTGCTGCTGCTGTTTCTTAGCGGCTTCGCGGCAGGTTCCCTCATCATCCGTTTGTACAGCAGCGAGGCCTTGATTCGTCACACCTACGACGTCGAGGTGGCCCTGGGGGATTTGGAAACCTCGCTGACCAGCGTAGGCCGGAACCGGGTGGCCTATATCAATTCGGGGAGCGCCGAATCGCTTCGGGATTACACGGATGCGGCGAAAGATGTGGGCGCCGTTGTGACCAGAATTCGGCGATTGACGAACGACAATCCGGTGCAGCAGAAGCTATGCGACCAGCTTGCCGCGAACGCGAACCAGCGGATCGCCGTAGCGCAGGCGTCAGTCGATCTGAGAACGCAAAATCAATCCGATTCCGAGAAGCAGTTCGAATTGACGGCGGCGGTAGCCCGGGCCACGTTTGACACCGCGGCGATCACGCAGCAGATGCGAGCCAATGAAGACGCGCTGCTGCAAGAGCGAAGCCGCTTGACGCAACTTTTGTTTACCGCTCTTCCCGGCATCCTGGCGGTCTCGTTCGCGCTCTCGGCGCTGATGTTCTGGCTGCACTATTACATGCTGAATCGCGAGCTGCAGGAGCGCAGGGGAGCGGAAAACCAACTGCGGCGGTTGAGCATGCAGTTGATGCGGGTGCAAGACGAGGAGCGCCGGAGATTCGCGCGCGAATTGCACGACGAACTGGGGCAGACGCTAGTGGGCGCGAAAATGATGGCGGACGCTTTGAGCGATGGCGCCAAAAAGCCGCAAATCGCCGAGCTCACCACCTTGTTGGGGGACGTGGTCTCCCAGGTCCGAACGCTCTCCTATCTATTCCATCCGCCGCTGCTGGAAGACGCCGGCTTCTACTCGGCCGCCAACTGGCTGATCGAAGGGTTTGCGTCGCGCGTGGGCATTGCCGTCTCTGCAAAAATTCCCAATCAGCCGGAACGGCGGCTGGATCGCGCCGTGGAACTCACGCTGTACCGAGTGCTGCAGGAGTCGCTCAACAATATCTATCGGCACTCGAAGAGTCCCAGGGCCGAGGTCAGCGTAGAGGCCGGTGCGGATAAAGTGATTTTGCGTGTAAGGGATTTCGGACGCGGGATTCCCGCGGAAAAGCTGGAGGCTCTTCGGACGAACGCCGTACAAACCGGCATTGGGCTCACCGGCATGAAAGAACGCGTGAGGGAGCAGGGTGGCGAGCTGGAAATACGTTCCGACGATAACGGAACGGAAATTATCGTCACCCTGCGGATCACGCAGCCCGCGGAAACGCTGGGGGCGGAGATTCGGTGAACAGACATCCCTGGGCTTCCGCCCCCGGCTAAATTATTCCGCCCCTGTCGGGGCTGGGTCGGCCGCGAGCGGCACAGTCCCACAGTCCCAAATCACCGGGGGGACGACGATCAGTTTGTCGCCGGGGCGGGGCCGCGACCGCGACCGCCCGGAGGCGTGTTCGGATCGGGCCGGAGATCGGCTGGGAACAGGTCGAACAGCGCATTCATGGCCGTGACGGCCTTGGCGTGTTCGGCCATCAGCTTATCCGCATCGGGGGTAGTGGCGCTCATGTCCGATATTTTCTGATAGGCGGCGAGGGCGGCCTTCAGCCTGGTCTCCACCTTGCCCTTGAAAGCGGCGGGCTCATCCTTCACGGCCCCGCGGAGGGCTTCGGCGGCTTCCATATACTCCATGTTCTCGTGGGGCACGCGCGCGAAATTCTTATTGGTGATCTGCCTCTTGAAGTCGTTGGACACCTGCACCAGAAGCCTGAGCGCGGTCTTCACATCGTCGGGCGATTTCAGCTGGGCGGCCAGCGGCGATGCGACCAGCAGCGCCATTGCGATGGTTACGAGAAGGGCCGGAATCCTTTTACTTTTCATCTTTTTTCTCCTTCCTGTTCGCGGAACGTTTACGAGGTAACATGCAGAACGCCGCGCATATCCTCCGGATGGGTGGCACAGACGAACGGATAGTCGCCCGGCCGGGGCGCAGTAAACTCTACCATCACTGTCTGGCCTTTGTCGCACAGAGGGGTCCTAGCGATGACCAGCGGATCGTCTTGCGCAAGGATACCGTCGAGGTCCAGACAGTCCTTGGTGAGAGCATCGAGCTTGCCGGGATAGGTGAGCACCCAATCGTGGCGGGCGCTGATGATCTTGCCCGCATGGTGGAAGGTGAGGCATACCCGCGCGCCGGTTCGGCAGGTCAGGGTGTCGGGCACAAAGTCCAGGAAGTCACCGTCCGATGCGATGTACAGATCGACGACTTGTGGTTCAGCCTTGGGCTTGGGGCCGCATCCCAAGAAAAGCGCGAGCATGGCGAAAAGTACCCGCCGGCGTGCAATGGGTTCGCTCGGGCCTATGGGACCTCCTCCGGAGTACATTTGCAGGAATATTAGTGTGAAGAGATGACCCGCGCAACTGGCTGGGTTCCGGCAGCGAGGAAGCGGTTTCGCGGCTCGCGCCGCGAGAGACGGGATTGCAGGTAATCGGGATTTCGGGCAGGCAGCCTATGAAAACGAATTCGGCCGCTCGGAAGTCACACCAGCCGGCGATCTCCAAGCGTTGACAAAAGGATGCTACGACTAGCGAGCTAGCAAGGCCTACATTTCCCGCACGGTTTCTCTTTGCTTTTCCGCGATGCCGTCCATGGTGGAGCTGCGCTGGCGGCGTTTGGCGTCCTCGACGATGAGCTCGATTCTTTCGCGAAGCTTTTTGGGCGAAAACGGCTTGGGGAAATAGTCCGTCGCGCCCATCTTGATGGCCTCCCGGGCCGATTCGGCAGAGTAATAGCCGGTCATCAAAATCACGGCGATGCCGCGCTCCAGCTGCACGATCTGCTGCAGCAGTTCCATTCCTCCGATGCCCGGCAGGATCAGATCGATCAGCACGATTTGCGGACGCAGTTGGGTGATCATATCCAGGCCGATGCGCGGATCCGAAGCGGTATGAATCTCGAGTTCGCCATTACTCAGGGTGAAATTGACCATCTTGAGATTTTTAGGATCGTCGTCGATGACGACTATCCTAACGGGCTGATCGCTTTCGGCGGCTGGGCTCATAAGATCACCTCGTCCTGATGTTTGGGTCTAGGGCTGTTTGGGCCCTGCGGGCGGGTGGACTCCCTCTCCACCTTCTGAAGTGAGTCTAGGCGAAACGCGGATTCGGCATCCGATTAAGTCTTGCGGTAAGTGCTGAAGTAGTAATTAGACTCTGCGCTCCTCTGAATCCACCCTGCAGGCGATCTCCAGGTTGTGAACGAACGCTGTCAACGAACTGGCCCCGGAAGGCCCAAGTCGGGATAAAATCCTAAACTTCATACAAAACGATTGTGGCCCGTCCGTGAGATTCGCGCAGAGCGCCGCGGCACCTGGTCGCAGTCTCGAGAGAAAAGGAGCCCATTGGCATGGCGAAGGCCAAGGAGTTTACGGTAACGATCGAAGACAAACCGGGCGCACTGGGAAAGTGCTTCCTCGCCCTGGCCCAGCGTGGAATCAACATTCTGGCCTTCGAGTCGTATGTCGAAGAGCGCGAGAGCCTGGTGCGATTCGTGGCCGACGATCCCGCCGGCGCCAACCGGGTGCTGGGTGAATTGCACATGATTTTTGAGGAGAACGACGTCGCCGTGGCCAGAGTGGCGAACCGTCCTGGCGAGCTCGGCCGCGCAGCGGCGCTGCTGGGCGAAAATCGCATCAACATCGACTATTCCTACTGCGGATTAGAACCGGGGTCGGCCAAGGCGCTGCTCGTTTTCGGGGTCGACCGCATTACCAAGGGGGCGAGCCTGCTCGACGAGTTGGCCGCCGAGGCGCGCGACTAGGCGACGATCGTCGAAGCGGGCTATTGCGAGCGTGGGGTGGTATTCACAACTCCATCGATATGCCATTCTTCGACCCGGGGCTTCTTGTCACCGGGTATCAGAAGTTCAATCTCGTTCTTTTTGTCATTCTGGCGGCCGCGATAGATTTTGCCCTTGTCCAGCGGATGACAGGCACCGTTTCTCGACACGTTTATCGACACGTCCTGTTTGGCTTGATCGCGCAGACTCAGCGTACACGGCTTCTTATTGCTGATCATCACTTGATACTGAACCGGATAATCTTTTTGATTGATGGTGTCCGCCCAGATCGGAGCGGATAGGATGGGAACCGCAATCATCAGCATTGCAAAAGAAATTACTTTCATGGCTTCTCCCTCCCCTTCGCGGAATCCGCCGCAGGTACCGTGGGAGACTACTCCCGAAATCGATGAAGCGCCAGATGTCAGGGCGTGCCGGGAAGCGACGAGGGCGGCGGCATGGTCGCGTTCGGGCGCGGGATCGATGACGTGATCGGGGGCGCGACCGGGGGCGCTGGGCGCGACGCTTTGAGCAGGTCGGAAAGCGTAGCGGGCTGGTAGTCGCTGGGGACGTCGAATATGGACGCGTCGATGGGAGCAGTGGAGATTTCCACGACTTCGGTATCGGTTTCGACGAAGGGAGTGCTGGGATCGTAACTGCCCAGGATCGGCGGCTGCGATCTTCCCTGCATCAGCCCGCCCAGTTGCATCAAAACCGGAATATACAACTCCACATGGGTTTTCAGCGCGGGTCCCGTACTCTTGGCCATCTCCTGGGCCATCTTCGCGAGGCTGTCGCTGAGGCCCGGGAAGTTGGGAAGCATCTGCTGCATGGTGGCGGCGGGATCGGCCGAGAGCGGCTTCCAGGAATGAGCGGCGAACTCAGCCAATGCCGGGACGCGGGTCGCCTCGGCAGGCAAAGGGGTCCAGATGCGCATCACCATTTTCATGAGCGTGATGGTGTCGCCGGGCTTCAGAGTTCCCAGTCCCGGCGGCAAACCAGCTGGAATCTGCATTTGGAGAGAGATGGTCCATTCGGTCTCTTCCGCCTGGATGCCCAGGATGGCCTCGGTTTTGCCCGTTTTTTGCATGGAGAAGTCCGGCTTGATGGATTCGAGGAACTTCTGGGCCGCGGGCGGCATGGATGGCAAGGCCGTGGCCGCGCCCATTACGCCGGGAAAATCCTTGATATAAACGGTGGCGAAGAGCTTGTGTTCGGGATCGACGATGGTGATCTGCTGTTTGGTGAGGTCCATTATGGAGATGGTTCTACCGGTGTTGGAGTAACCCTTGTCGCCCTTGAGTTCCACCACGGCATCTCGCGGGAATTGGGTCTTCTGGTTTTTGGCGATCTGTTCGGCGGCCGCGGGAGGCAAGCCCTCCGCGAGCTTCATATTCATTTTGAAGCGAATGGTGGTGTCGGCGTGCAGGAGTGCCGTAGTGGAAACGAGCAGCAGCACAACGAAACCGCGAAAAGCTCGCATGGGGTCCTCCGCGCGCATCAGATTGGAATTTAGAAGCCGTTCGCCAGCGCCGTGTTTCTGGCTGTGATTCTACCCATGGTACGACGTCTGAGAGCGGCGCTTCCGGCCGCGCGGCGCCGCCTGCCGAATGAGTACACAGCGGCTTACTGCGCCAGGACGTCCTTGAAGAAGCGCGCCATGGCTACTTTGTATTGGGCGTCGGCACGCACCTCGGCGGGACTCTGCGGGTGCGTAAATCCATGGGTGGCGCCGCTATAGAGATTGACCTCGAAATCCACTTTGGCGGCGCGCAGGTGGGAGATCAGGATATTGAGCTGATCGACCGGGGCAACCGGATCTTCGGCGCCATGCAAAATGAGCACGCGGCCCTTGATGTTCTTGGCGGCTTCGGCGGTGAAATTATTGAACGCACCATGCACGGAGATGAAGCCGACGAGCGGCGCGCCCGTTTCGATGAGCTCGATGCCGGTGGTGCCGCCAAAGCAGTAGCCGATGCCGGCCAGCTTGGTGGAATCGACCATGGGCTGGGCCTTCAGCACGTTGAACCCGGCCATGGCGCGCGCACGCATCAGGGGGCGGTCGCTGTCGTAGATCCCGATCAGCTTGGTCATTTCGGGAACGTCCTTGGGGACAATTCCCTTCCCGAACATGTCTTCGGCGAAAACGACGTAGCCGAGATTGGCGATGGTCTGGGCGTCGGCGAGGGTGCCCTCGGAGAAGCCGCTGCGGTCGTGGATCATCAGGATGCCGGGGCGGCGTCCCTGGACGGCATCGTCATAGATGAGATAACCGGAGAGCGGCGTATTGCCCTGCTTGTAATCGATCCACTGGGTCTTTATGGCGGCGTGTGCGGCGCCGGCTTGCAGGACGATGGCAGCGGCGACGAGAAGGAATGAAGCGAGGCGTGTGAATTTAGTGGCGTTCTTAAGGGCGATTTTCATCGTGATTTTCATGGGCTGCTCCTGAATTCGGTTTGTCCAAACCAAAGCGACAAGGGACGTCAGACGGCTTCCGGCACATTCCTGGACAATGAAGAGCGTCGGCGAGAGTGGAGTCTTGCATTGTCGGCGCGGAGTGTCAATCCAGATAGGGGCAAGACGGAGGCGAGACGAGGGCGGGTGGCTGAGGCGAGTTGTCGGGATTTGACCCCAATCCCGCGCTACCGCAACTTAACGGCAGCGCGGCCCGCTGCGAAGATGCATACGGGAGACTCTTTTTGACGCGGGTCGTTGGGACTTTGCGGTGCAATGGCTACCCAGGCTTTCGGCATGGTTTCTCCGAGCGACATTTTAGAGAGGAGCTTTTCCAGAAACAGCGAGAACTTGGGGCCCTCACGATGGATGGTCATAACCAGGTTCAAGGGCTTTCCGCCGGCCTTGAAGCCTTTGATATAGGCATCGGGCTTGTTCTCGCTCGCGATCCACAGCAGTTTCACGCCGGAGTCGCAACACATCTGGATCAGGCTCGTGCCGGTAATCGTTGCCCCCCCGGCGGCGATTCCCTCTGGCGAGGCGTCACAGAACAAATGAACGACGTCGTATCCCTTGCCAATGGCCGCCGACAATTCCTGGACGCTGGTGAAAGTGACCGCTGTCGTAGTGGGATAGAAGCGCCTGTACGAATTGCGATCGGCGTCGAGCAGTTCGGCAAACTTCGGGTCCAGGCTGCAGACGAGCACTTTCGAGCCCACGACTTCGTCTTCACTATGGCTCGATTTGCGGAACAAATTCTTGATTCCCAAAGGCTCCCCCAGGATCGCTTCAGAATGCGCGGCGGGTTGGATTCGTTTCTACCTGAGCTGGCCGAAAACGTCGCGCATCGCTACGTTGAGGTCCTCCAGAGCTTTGGCGCAGTCGCCCGTAAAACTCGAGCCGTGCATGATGGCCAGCGTCTTGGGCTTCAGTTCGGCGAGCTTTTTCAGATTCCGCGCGGTGAGCGGCGAATAGGGCGTGTAGTCCGCGAGTATGCCCGATTGATATTCCTTCATGGCCTGATGGGAGCGGCCCACGACGTCGGCGGAGGTGAGCGGCTCAACCTCACCGCTCTGATGAAACAGGTCCGAGCAGAGCAGCGTCTTCTGGGTCTCCTCGAAGAGCACGCCGGCGTCCCAACCGTGAGGCAGATGGGGAGTGCGGCAGTAGCGGAAGCGGTACTTCCCTGTCGCGAAGGCACCGCCATCGGCGAGGCCGCGCGCCTCCCGGCCGGTAAAGTCGTTCACGCAAACGAGCGCGCCGACCTGGCTGCAGATCACGTCGGCGTTGGGCGCCGCGGCGAGCCATTCGTTGAGCGAGCCGCACTCGTCGGATTCAAAGTGGCTGAAGCTGATGTGGCGCAAGTCCGGAAGCTTGATCAGCTTGGAGACCGCTTCGCGAATTTCCGCGTGCATTCCGCGCAAGCCGGTGTGGAATAGCAAGGGCTCGTCGTCGTTCACCAGGAAATGGTTGAACTGCAGATGGCCCCAGGGAGCATAGATCGAGATGCGATAGATATTCGGCGCGATTTCCGTGGTGACCGCCATGGTGCCTCCTCAATCGGATTTCTGGGATCGTCTGAAGATAAGCAATTTTGCGATGAGCCGTTGCACTTCAGCGCCTTCTTGATTGAACGTGACGCTACGCACGGTTACCACCCCGCGATCCGGCTTGGTGCGCGAAGGCGATATCTCCGTGATTTCGCTCTCGACATGCAAGCTGTCGCCGGGGCGGACCGGCAGCGGCCACTCGATTTCGCCACCCAGGCCGATCGTCCCCGCGGCAAATCGCATCTTGCTGGTAACGAGGAGGCGCATGGTTATAGCGGCTGTGTGCCAGCCGCTGGCCGCAAGTCCGCGAAAAATGCTTGTCTGGGCGGCAGCGTTATCGAGATGGAAGGGCTGCGGATCAAACTCCGCGGCGAATGCCTTTATTTGCTCCTCGCTCAGCGCGTATACGCTCGAGGTGAACCGTTGGCCCACGCGCAAGTCTTCCAGATAGAGTGGATCGTCGTTCTCGTGATTCATTCAGCCGCCCAGCCAAACCGCCATGCGTCGAGCCAAACAGTTTAGGTGAACATGCCGAGGACAGCGACAGCTATCTGAGCCATCGCGTCGCTAACGCGGATGGGACGGTGTCGAGCGTTCAAGAGTTACGGGTGATAGGAGCGCGACGGGAACGAAATCATCCCCAGAGAGAGTAGGAGTGTCCAGACACCAATGCTCAAAATGATGATGGTAGGCGCCCAGAAACTGAAGGGGTCATTGGTGCGATCAAAACCACCGGGAGGGCAGCCCTTGTAGAAACCCTTTCCGGTGATCAAGCTGTGGCCCGCCCAGGCGATGGCTGCCAGTCCTACGAGAAAGAACAGCACGGATGCGCTCCCGAATGAAGTTACCAGCCATTATGCGCTGTTTGGCGTGCGGCAAGAATGCCGTCAGGAGCGCGGTGCCTTGATAGTAGCCGTCCCAGGAATCGCGGTATGAATACCTGGGACGGGGCAACCGGTCTACAGCAGCCGCTCCAGCGTTGAGGGCTTCTTGGGCTGGGCGTGGTTCACGCAAACGTGCGCGTCGAACTCCCTTTTGGCCTCGGTCATACCCTGGAGCACCGGAGTCCACCACGAGCAGGTTGTACAGGCCGCCGCGACTCCATTCGCCGTTACTTTCCACTCCATGACTCGTCTGATCATTATTCTCTCCCAGGAGATCTTATTGCTTCTCGGTTTGCCAGAAATCGGGCCGGGGTGCATCGAATGCCACTTCGACTTCAAACATGCGCGTGGTCAGATTGCGCGCGGTTACGATCTCGCCGACCACAGGATTTCGTCCCGCATCGTTGATCAGCAGCAACTTCTCCCCACGGCTGACGGGACCACTAAGGATCAGAGAGCATCCCGCGGAATGCCCCTTCAGGGATTTTGCTTGTTTGTAGAAGGGATTTTTGTTGGCGCCGTATCCGTAGACGTAAAGTGTTACCAAGCCGCTTGGGGAGTTCACCCGGCTCTTCGATTCGCTCTGTTCCATCATCGTCTCGTTCCTCGCTCTCGAATTTTTATGTTTCGACGAACTTAGCGGCGGTAGTGCGCGCGGGTGTAAACATATCCAAAAGTGTTTTGCTCGATGCTGATGGTTTGCGGCAGCCACCACAGCTTGCGGATCACGCTGTAGCGCGAGGTGCGCATCTCGTGTCCCAGGAACGCCGCGCCCATGGCGTAGGCCGTGGCGTAAGCCGCCATCGCCACCGGGTGGCCCAACATCGGGCGAACTATCGCATCCTGTTCCTGAAAGCCGCCCATCTTGAAGTCCTGTTCGGTCTGGCGGTAGTCCATCGTTTTCACGGTGAGGTCCAATGTGGCCAGCGCCATCACCGGCCGATCCTTCAGCATCGAGACGATGGCGTTCTGCCTCTTCGGGAGCACGTCGGTGTGCCGGGGCTTGGCTGCCACCGCGTTGCAGAGCGAAGAGCTGATCAGGATGCATTCGATGATCATTGTCATTGTCCTCGGCGATAGATAAAGCAGGGGCGGGGCCAAACGAGCTTAGTTATAGGCCATGGAATGAGCGACTTGCGGAGCTGATGTGCCGGGACGAAACTACACTGTGTTCAAAAACGGAGCTGGTGTACACGCTGGCTACACATCGGCCGGTTTGCGAGAAGGCGGGTGGGCGGGGTTGGCAGTGAAAATCAACTGTCAATGGTAAGTAGACGCTCCTCAGCGCTTCGGTCCTACGGGGGCCTTACTTCCCTCCATGCAGGCGGGTGAGCCGGGAGCCGACGGAGTTGAGTTCCATCTGGCTCAGCGTTTTTTCGATTCGCGGGAAAATACGATCTTCTTCTAAGCGAACGTGGTCGTGAAGCATGCTGCCGAGCGCAATGATTGGCTCGGGAGAAAAGCTTCCAGCAAGAGACTCCCGCACGTCCTCAATCCGCGCGCGGATGGCCGCGTGGTCGGCAAGCATGCGCATGATTTCAGGATCTTCATCCAAGCGGAAGTGGCGAGCGTACTTAGGCAGAAGCACTTGCTCTTCTTCCATAAAGTGCGCTTGGCCGCTTTCGTTCCAAAAGTGAAGTAAGGACTCGGCTAGCGATCGCAGTCTTTCGATGCGCTCGGCGACGGGCAATTCCGCCGCTCGCCGAATTTCCAGCGCCAACACCAGCACATGATGATGATGTTCGCTGAGAGGGTGAAGGCTGGCGTGACGCTTCATGCCAAAAGTCTATGGCGCTGACGCCGGGGCCGTCAATTTCACCGCTGGACATTCTTCTTTCGACTGCTAAATCCCTCTTCGGACTGCTAAATCGGCCTACGCGTTAGACCGCTGGATCGGCTAGAACGTTAATTTCAAGCCGAACTGGACATGGCGCGGACCGCCCGACCCGAGTACCGGATTGGATGAGTCCGGCGTGTTCTGCGAGTGACCAAACGACGAGGGAGTGGTCGGATCGGCGCCGGGGGCTGCAAAGTCGGAATGGTTAAAGAAATTGAAGAACTCCGCCCGGAACTGGGCGCTATAGCGTTCCTTCCACTTCCAGAGCTTGGCGACCGAAAAATCGACGTTTCTGTAGTTGGGACCGGCAAAGATGCCCGGTGTGGCGTCGCCCAGAGTTCCGTAGGCAGGCGGCGTGAGAACTCCGCCATTTTGAATGTAGCAAGCGCCATTGTAGAGGGAAGCGACTGCGAGCTGCTGGAGCGTGGTGTTGCCGGCGTAAGGAGCCTGGGCAGCGGCCAAGCAGGCTGACTGTATGGCGGCTGGCGCGGCGATAAAGGTGGTGACGCAGCCGGTGTACTTGCCGTAGCAAGGAATGGCGTTTGGACCCGTAACGGCGAAGGCGGAACGAGGGCCGCTGTAATTCCAATACTGTGTGACACCGCCGCCGATACCGGCGTTAGTGTTCTCGCCGGTTCCCAGCAAGTCGTCTCTGGTGGCGTCGGAGGGTGTCCAATGGAGCCCGGACTGCAGGGTCAGGATGGCATTGACCGACCAGCCTTGGAGCATCTGCCCCGGGGACTTCATTCCGGGTATGAGGTAGGTGGGGGAAAACGTGAAGCGCTGGCGGAGGTCGGTAGAGCTGCTTCCATAGTTCAGGCGCAGGTTATTACCGTCGCTGGGAAGAACGTTCCTGGAATTCGTCACGCCTCCACCGGGCGTAGCGAGGCTATGAGAGTAGACGTAACCGGAGAGGAACGATAGTCCGCGATAGGCTCGCGCGATGATGGTGGCCTGCAGGGCGTTGTAGTTGGAAAACGCTCCCGGCGTGGTGGTAATCAGGTCGATCTGGTTCAGGTAGGGGAACGTGGCGCGATAGAGTCCCTTTGCAGCTTCCATGGCCGTATCCGGCGTGCACTTATTGTAATTGGCCGCGGCGCTTCCCAGACAAGTGCCGACCGCACTGGTGTCCCAGCCAGTGCCAATCGGCGGCTGGTTCAGGTCGGTAATGTGCCCTTCGCCAGCGGCTTGATTGCCAACGTAGGCCACGTCCGCGGTTAAGTTATTGGTGATGGCCTCCTGGACGTCTAGGTTCCACTCGACTGTATATGGTGCACGGTAGTTGGAGGCTACCCCTCCGGTCTGGCAGGGTGTGGCGATGGTGCAGGCCTGGCCGGTGTAGGTGACGCCGTTCTGCACGATCACTTGATTGGCGGTGGGAAATATGGGCACACCGGTGAGGTTCCAATTCCACTGACCGGGACAGACGGACGTGGCGCATGCGCCCAAGGTGAAGGTGGTGGAGTTGTGGCTATTGATGTCGGTTCCGCTGTTATTCACGCCGATGCTGGGGATATTGGCCCCGAAAGGACTGGTGGGCATCAGCCCGGAACCGACCTGCGAGTATGTAAACGCGCCGCCGCCGGCGCGAACAACGGTCTTGCCGTTGCCCCTGACGTCCCAGGCCACGCCCAAACGAGGCGAAAGATATCCCCAACCGGCGCTAAATTCGGAAGAGAGCGGCGCGCCCGGGCCGTACTGTTGGACCGCTGAGGTTGTGGCCGGGTTCACATTGGGATTGAAGTTGCCAATGTAATTGTTTCGCTCCGTGCCGGGCGTGTAGTACTCGTAACGCAGACCCAGATTCAGGGTTACTCGGGAGGTGGCACGCCAATCATCTTGAAGGTATGCCGCGTACCAGTGATAGCGGTCATGCTGTTGAGGATTGCCTACGAAAATAGACCCACTGGTGGGAATGCCCTGAAGGTAATTTTGCAAGCTGGAGAAAACGGCCGTGCCTTGGGCATTTCCAAATGAGAACAGGTCAAAAACCATGTCTACATCCTCAAAACCCGCTTTGAAATCGTGATTGCCGCGCAAGTGGGAGACACTTTCCACCAGATCGAAGTCGCCTTCCGGACCTGCCCGGCCCGTCCGATCGTCTCCTCCACCGCCCCACAAGGTGAAGCCGGTAACCTGGATTTCCGGGAAGCCGCCGTACAAAGTATTGGTCACGCCGGTAGGCATGCCGTAGCCCGACGGCCAGGGGCTTGACGCCAGCATGTTGCCGTCGGGAGTTAGTTCGTTGTTTACGACGTAAACGTAGCCCGCCCTGAGGTCATTCACCCAGGTGGAATTTGGAGTCCAAACCCAATCTCCGGAGATCTGCCGGCTGAATTGCGGAGCGGTAATTCCCCATTGAGCCTCGATGGCGCTGGGTGTGGAGGGAGAGGTAGGGCCCGCGCTGCTGTAAGCCGTAGACTTGGACTCATAAAACATGCCGCTGAAATGGTTGTGCTCGCTGAAGACGTAGTCGGCTTTAAACAGCCCATTATTCAACGGGAATGAACTGGGTATGCCGGGAGCAAAGAGGACTCCATGCGGATTGGCACCAGTGGGTTGAGCCGTATTGTAGGGGAGCACATTCTCAACGGTGGATGAAGCGGGCGAAACCGCGCATGTCGTGGGGTTCAGGCCCACTAATTGCGCGCTGAGCGCATTAATCTTCGCCGGGCCCAAAAATTGACAGGCATTGACCAGGCTGAACTGGCTAGTTGGATCCGCCGACGTGGGCAACAGGATGTCCGACGGGATCGTGTCTGTAGTAACCACGTCGCCGACATAGTCGCGCAAAAACTCCGCGCTGGCGAACCAGAAGAGCTTGTTCTTGAGAATCGGCCCGCCCACCGTCGCGCCAAACTGCTCCAGGGTCGCCGGGGTGACTCCTCCGAAGAAATTCGCGGCATCGGTGGCGCTGGCGTCGCGCCCAAACGCATAGGCCGTGCCATGAATGCCGTTGGTGCCCGATTTGATCCCGACGTTTACGACCGAGCCGTCTCTAAATCCATCTTGCGCCTTGGGCATCTGTTCCGAACTGAATTCCTGGATGGCGTCGATGGGCACCAGGGAGCTGGAATCTCCTCCGTGGTAAACATTATTCAAAATCGCCGAGCCAGTGGTTTGGGAGATTCCGGCAATGCCGTCCAAACGAAAGAGATCGTTTTGGGTGTGCCGGCCATTCGTAGTGGTCACGCCGGTACCGGCTCCCACCGCGGCATACACGGCCGGACGCAGTTGCAGCAAGCGTTCGAAGTTGCGGCCATTCAGGGGCAGTTCGTTTATGGCCTGGTTGCTGACGGTTCCGCCCAACACCGCGTCCGTGGTATTCACGGTGGCGGCTTCGGAGGTAACGGTAACCGTTTGAGTCTGCTCGCCCGGTTGCAGCACCATATCGACGCGAACGGTTTGAGTGACCTCCACCTGCACGCTGTTATTTTCCGCCGGACGAAAGCCTTTGGCTTCGGCGCGGACGGTATACGCTCCCGGGATTACGTTGATCGCAACGTATCCCCCGGTGCTATCGGTGACTAAAACTCGCGAGATGCCTCTGGCGACATCGGTGACGGTAACCGTGGCTCCGGCAATGGCGCCGCCGGACTGATCGAACACCTCACCTTGAATGTTGCTCTGAATAGTTTGAGAAAAGAGGCGAGGAGAAATCAGACAAAATACCAGCGCGACCCCAAACAACTCCAATCTACGGCTCACAATTCGACCTGCTAACCTGGCAAAGAGCACACTACCTCCCGGCGACACGATGAGATTTCGCGATGTGAGGAACCCCGTAAGACCCCAAAAACACCCGTAGGACCCCAAAAAACTGCGCAAAGGCTTATCACGCATTTCGGCCGACTGTCAAGCAAACGCGGACAGGATGCGGGCGGCGCGTGCAGAAGCTGCGTCGATCTCGGGACCTTACTCCTTGGGTATCAGATCGGGAAGGCCGGCGGGATGCTCGATCAAATCGTCGTACCGGCGGGCCGTGTCACACACGTTTTCTTCCAGGCTGTCGGTTTTTGAGTCGAGCTTGAACGATTTCTTCCAGCCCGTCCAGGGCTTGTCGCCCCAGGCCTTGGGGTCGTAATAGGTCATTTCCAAATCTAGATGGGTAGCATCGCTGAGCGTGTACCGCTCGACCATGCGAAAGTCGTCGCTCATGTAGTGGCCGACGTTTTCGCTGATCCAACGGTGGCCTTCTTTTCCGTTGTAGCCGATGGTGTCCACCACCAGCGTGTTTCCATCCCACTTCCCCACGGAATCTCCAAAATAGCTGGGGAGCAGGTCCTTAGGATGGTCGCGATTCAGCCAGATCGTTCGCCATTCGCGATGGTACTCGAACAGCTGATAGATGCGATCCGGCAGCATGATGAACAGCACGGGATAGGCGTTGATATAGTTGAACGCTACCGGCGTGCCCTGGGGCTCGCAGTATTCACCCGGATAATGGCCCTCCGGCACGTTGGCGGGGACACCATTTTCGTCGACAGAGTTTTGGCCCGGCGTGGTCTGCGCCGAAGAGTTTCCTTTTGCCGTGGCGTTCAACCCGGCATGGGAAATATTTTTCAGGAGCAAGTTTTGCTTGGCCCAGTCCGTTAAAGGCGGCTCGGGGACGGGATTGTTGTCACCGTAGATCCGGCCGGTGCCAAGCCACGAACCATTCAGGTCTTTCGGATCGAACTTGGCATTCGAATTCGCCGCCGCACCAGGTACAGAGGCGCGTTGTGCGAGGAGCGCCGGCGCGAACGCCACGACTGCGAGCAGAACTACGAGCTGGACCCCGGTTCCATTGTGAGTGGTCATTTGCAACTCTCCCTGTAGACTCGCCGAAAGCTTTCCATCATCATTTGGCACTGGAAAAAGTGCCGAGACTATTGGCATAGCTTGGGGCCGAGTGTCAAGTAAATCGTGCTCGATGCCAGGCCGAGCTCTCGCTAGAATCTCGGGGCTCTTTGGTGCGAGAATATCGGCATTCGGATGGGCTCTTCCAACGCTTGGCTGGGTACAGGTCACCTTGACAGCGAGAAACGCGGAGCGCCCGCGATACGTCAAATCCGGAACTGGGTTGGATGAGTCGAAAATCTAACCTGCCCACGAACAGGAGTGTGTGATGGCAAAGAGTGGACGCGTGCTTTTGCTAGCTGTGTTGGGGTGGATTGGTTTTGTATCCTCCGCGTTTGCGCACCATGGCTACGCGGCCTACGATATGAGCCAGACTCTGACCCTGACGGGAACCGTTACCGAAGTGGCCTTGGCTAACCCGCATTCTTCGCTGGCCTTTGATGTGAAAGACGACAAGGGCAACGTCACCCGCTGGGCGATCGAGTTCGGCCAGCTACGGGCTGTCGTGGCCCAGGGATGGACCAAGGAAACGCTGAAGCCTGGCGATGAAATCAAGGTCTCCTTGCGCCCTTCAAAGAACGGGGCTCACGTGGGCGTTCTTGCCGGAAAGATTATGTTCGCGGATGGCCGGCCGTTGGCTTTGAAATCTTCTCAAGACCAGTAGTCTTTGCTTGCCGCGGGAGTGAAACCCAGTGGAAATCAGGTCCGGGCGCGAAAACAATTAACGCCCGGGAAGCATCGCATCATTTGCCTCTAAAGGGGGGAGTGTAATGAAAAGATTCGAGTGGCGGTTCGGAAAATGTGTTCTGACGGCTGGAGCTCTGCTGGTAGCTTTGGGGATCATTGTGACGCCCACTTTTGCCCAGGCGCCTCCCCCGGGATCAGTGGGTAAAGTAACGGAACGTACCTCGGCCGGGTCCGAGAACTGGCACGTGGTTCCGGAAGGCGGGCCTGCGCCGCGCACGGCAGACGGCCATCCGGACTTGAGTGGCGTATGGTTTCCAAACAGCGCGGGACGAGAGGTGCAGAGGGCTTATCCGATCGACCCAGCGGCACGCAGGCAATTCGATCCTAAGGTGACGCCGGAAGAAAAGCCCGTGGTGATCGCCGGTTCACAAGAACAATATAAGAGGCCGGCCCGCTATGGCGACTGCGCCCTGCCCAGCACGCCCGGCACCTTGTTGGAAGAAAACGTCCTAACCTGGCCGATCCAGCTGGTTCAGACTAAGGACCGGTTGGTGATGATGGTCGAATATCCCATGGACTTCCGAATCATCCACACCGACGGACGCCCGCACCAGAAAGATCCCGATCCCACGTTCAATGGCGATTCTGTGGCTCACTGGGAGGGAGATACGCTGGTCATCGACACGATCGCGCTCGATACCCGGGCGAATTTCGGCGGGTTCTTTCACAGCGAGCAGGAGCATGTGATCGAGCGTTTTAGCCGTCCCTCGAAGAACTACCTTGTCCAGGAAGACATCGTTGAGGACCCGGTGGTTTTGGCGAAACCCTGGAAGTCGGCGCCTCGGAAGTGGTCCCTTTCGGTCGTGCCCGATGACGATCTGGAAGAGTTCTTCTGCACCACCAATGAAGAGCCCCAGGAATGGCAGAAGGAAGGGCGTCCGTCGAACGTGCAGCTGGGAACTCCGCCGGCGGGCAGGTAAGCGCAAAGCTCCTCACGGGATATCCGCGCTGGAGTCGAGACAGGAGAGCTTCGCAGCGAAGCTCTCCTGTTGGCACGAAGAGATCGGTTCTAAAAAACGAGGCTCCTTCGAGTTGTAGCTCGTCGTCTTGTCCGTTTCAGGAATAGGTACCACCATCCTCTTGCGGTCCCAACGCAAGATCGTTCGCATCCTCCGGGAAACATTGAGGCCTCGCCTTATTCGCTCCCAAACGGCGCCAGGCTGCCGAGGTAGTCCGAAAAACAGCATGTCACCTCTTTCGTAGATACAGCTATTACCCGATATAACTTTATGGGCAATTTGGTACGCCGGTACCAGTTTCAAGCGCCCTGCCGGTCGAGACGATAGAGGCTCTGTTCCGCTCTGACACTGGCTGGACGCCAGCGAGACGCGGGCCGGACAAAAGGGCTTGTTTGCAAAAGCTTACGACTTCACAAAGGCCTCGTGTGACCTGCCGTAGAACCCGTGCGGTCCGGTTTTCGGACTCCGGTGGAGTGCCGCAGTTTTTTCCGGCATTCCGGGACTGCGGAATCCACCGGACTCCCGAAACCAGAGCCAGCATCGGCGCAGGAGATTGAATGAAGGCTCCCGATCGCTTTTTCAGCTCGCAGTTCCCGGCGGGTATGCATATACGCCCCGAACCATCGATTCGAGTTTCCGAGATCATCTCCGCGCTCTCCTACGCCCTGGACCTTACCGAAGGCCAGCCCATGGGCCATTCGGTGCGCGCTTGCATTATCGGGATGCGGCTGGCCGAACAGATCGGTCTTCCAGCGGGCGAGTTGGGCGATTTGTACTATTCCCTGCTCCTGAAAGACGCAGGCTGCAGCAGCAACTCCTCGCGCCTGTTTCACATCGTGACGGCGGACGAGATCAGGGCCAAGCGCGACGTTAAATTGACGGACTGGACGCGCGTGGGCTGGGAAAGCTTGCAGTATGCGCTGACGCACGTGGCCACCGGGCTGCCTTTTTTGCAGCGGATGCGGCGGCTTTTCCAGGTGGCCGCGACGCAGCAACAGGACTCCTGCGCGTTGGTGAAGATCCGCTGCGAACGCGGCGCCGATATTGCCAAGCAGTTAGGCTTTTCCGATGGCGTTGTATCCGGGATTTATAGCCTGGACGAACATTGGAACGGGCACGGGTATCCGGATGGACTCCGCAAAGAAGAAATCCCGCTCTTCTCGCGAATTGCGAACCTATCGCAAACCCTGGAAGTGTTTTACACCGAGCGCGGCCCTTCGGCGGCGGTGGACGCCGCGCGCCGGCGCCGGGGACGTTGGTTCGATCCCGAGCTTGTGAATGCCACCGTGCGCATGTCCAAAGACGGAACGCTGTGGAGCGGCCTGGAGAGCCCGGATTTACTCGATAAGGTGATCGCGCTCGAACCGGAGCAACGCCGCATCACCGCCAACGAAGACGCCATCGACAACATCTGCCAGGCGTTTGCCGAAGTGATCGACGCGAAATCGCCTTTCACCTACCGCCATTCGACCGGCGTGGCCGAAGCGTCCATGGACATCGCCCGCTGGTTCGGGATGAAGCCCCGCGATCTGAAATTGCTGCGCCGCGCCGCGCTGCTGCACGACCTGGGGAAACTCAGCGTTCCCAATATGATTCTCGAAAAGCCCGGGAAATTGACGGACGAGGAGTGGATCATCGTCAGGAAGCATCCTTATTACACCTTGGAGATCCTCCGGCGAATTCCAGGCTTTGAAGCTTTGGGCGAAGAAGCGGCCGCGCATCATGAAAAACTCGACGGCTCGGGCTACTGGCGCGGCTTGGCCGCGGAGCAACTCTCCACCTTCGCTCGCATCCTGGCCGTGGCCGACGTATTCGACGCGCTGCGGGCCAAGCGGCCCTACCGCGATTCCACACCGCTGGACAAAACGTTTTCGATCCTGCGCGCCGAGGCTCCGCGGGCGCTGGACTTGCCGTGCATCGAGGCATTGATCGCCGCGAAATCGAGTTCCGAGCCCTCCGATCTGGAGCGGCAAGGGTTCACGGCGGTGCAGCAACAATTCAAAAAAGGGAGAATCGCTTGATGAAACTACCATTGCGATTGGCTTTGGCGCTTGCTGGTTGCACGTTGCTGGCGTCTTCGGCATCCGCGCAAAGCTTCTTTTGGAATACCGGGAGCGCCCGTTCGCAAGCCCTGGGCGGAATCTATGTGACGTCGTCAAACGATGCCGTGGATGCGTTGGCGGCAAACCCCGCCGGCCTGACCTCCTTGACTGGCCGCACGCTGGACGCCAGCGTCAGCCTGGTGCTGCCGCGCGGCTCGTTCAGCAACTCGGTGAACACCTCGGCCCCGATGAGCCAGACTCCGGGGGCGATTCCCTACGGGGCTTTCGCCATGCCCATTCGCCACTCCCGCTTCAGCTTTGGAGTGGGATTTGTGCCCGACCTTGCGTCGGTCTCCGACTGGCACTACGTGGACGCGCCCGGCACGGCGGGAGCGACGTACGGATTGCAGGAACAGAAGTCTGCGATCCTCGCGGGACGCGCCATCGCCGGTTTGGGCGTGGTGGTAAATCCGAAGCTTTCCCTCGGGTTCACGTTGGGAGCCGATTACAACTCGAACACCCTGGATGCGCCCTACGTTTTTCAACAGCAGCCGGTGCTGCAAGGCGTGAAGACGTTATTGGACCTGCATACGACAGGCTACGGCTGGAATGGAAGCGTGGGCGCGGTGATTCGCCCCAGCCGAGCGGTGGAACTGGGGCTGGCCTGGAAATCGAGCACGACAATTCTCAGCACCGGCACGGCCAGCGGTGACGCGAATGCGCAATTCGTGGCGCTGGGCCTGGGCGGCGTCCCTTCCAACTTCAACTATGCGGCCCAAGTGCGCAACGTGCTTCCGCAATCGCTGCTGGCGAACGTGGCTTGGCGCGTGAATCCGCTCTGGCTGTTTGCGTTCCAGACCGATTGGGTGAATTGGCACAGCGCCTTTACGACCCTGCCGGTATCGCTCACCGGCGGCACCAATGCGGCCATCAATGGGTTGGTGAACTCTTCGTCGCTGCAGGATGGCGTTCCGCTCGATTGGAAGGACCAGTACTCATTCCATATCGGAGGGGAGCGGCTGCTTACCGAAAGCACTTCACTCCGATTCGGCTATGCGCACGCGAACAACCCGGTGCCGAACTCTACGCTGGTGCCTTTGACCGCGGCGATTATGTCCAACCAGATTTCGACCGGGTTGGTCTATCACGCGGGACGCTCCAGCTTCGAGATGGCCTATTCCTACGATCCGACGGCGCAAGCTCAGGTGCAGCAAAGCTCGATTCTCGCGGGCGAATACAACAACAGCACGGTGCGCATCGGCGTGCAGTCCATAACCCTGAACTACGCGCTGCGCTTCTAGCATCCGAAGCCGGAAATTCGACTGTAACAGGCAGCCGCTCGCGGCGCTCTTCGGCTGAGGCACCTGAGCCCTGGAGCGCCGCCCCAAATTGAAGTCCTAGCCCGCCTAGTAACAGCATTAGTCCCAACCATCTCCAACGGACACTTCCGGCGGCGCCGAGGGTTGTGCGGGCTTTTTCGAGCTTGACATTATTTGGGTTGCTTCCGTATCATGCGCCCCCATCAGCGGCACCAGTGGCGGAGCACTTGTCGCCGTAACCTCGTTGTGCGGGCCTACAAAGGGCCCTCCTGGTCATCAGGAACGCTGAATTTAGGAGCCAGCGTGTTGCCCAGGCATGTCGCAGGTCGAAGAATGTCCTTGCTCATCTTGATCACAATTTCGAGCCTCGTCTTGCTCGCCGCAGGTTGCAAAGTCGACCTGGGGGATCCCGCGGGCGCGAGCGGAAACTCCACGTCGAGCGGAGGCACGGGTGGCAATGGCGGATCGCCCACTCTGGCGTCCCTCGCTGTTACCCCCGCCAATCCCTCGATCGTCCAGGGAGCGACGCAGCAATTTACCGCCACCGGCACCTTCAGCGACGGCAGCAAGCAAAATCTGACGAGCTCCGCGACCTGGACCTCTTCGTCCACCACCGTCGCCACAGTCAGCGCCGCGGGTTTGGCAACGGGAGTAGCTGCAGGAAGTGCGAACATTATGGCGAGTTCGGGCTCCGTGACCGGAACAACCAAGCTAACGGTCACGCCGACCCTGAGTTCGATTGCGGTGACCCCCAACAATCCTTCTATTCCCTCCGGCACTGCGCAGCAGTTTACGGCTACAGCGACGTTCAGCGACGGAAGCAAACAGGACCTCACGTCTTCTGTAACCTGGAGTTCTCTGAGCGAATCCGTAGCCACGGTTAGTAATGCAGGCTTGGCGAGCGCTTTAGCCGTCGGCAGCAGCACGATTACGGCAACCTCTGGCACGGTCAGCGGGTCAACGATCCTGACGGTAACCACGCCCATCCTCACTTCGATCGCGGTCACGCCAAGCTATTCTTTCATTCTCAAGAACCAGCAGTATCAGTTTGCTGCCGCGGGGACCTTCAATAACGGGAGTATTCAAGACGTGAGCGGCTCGGTGACCTGGAGTTCTTCGGCTACTGGTGTGGCCACGATCAATACCGCAGGCCTGTTGGCCGCGCTTGCAGCAGGAAACACCACCATAAAGGCCGCCTCTGGCTCGGTAAACGGGACCCTTTCGGTGACGGTTACCGCGGTGCGACCACCGAGGTTCGCTTACGTGGTCAATACATTCGATGCCACGATCTCAATCTATACGGAGAATCCCAGTACTGGGCAGTTGCGGGCGAGCGGATATGCATTTGCGGCAGGCATGGAGCCTACTGGCCTAGCTGTGGATCCGTTTGGGAGATTCGCGTATCTGGCGGATTTTCAATCGAACACCGTTGCCGGTTTCACCATCAACGGCACCACCGGCGCTCTAACGCCGATAGCTGGCTCGCTTGGGACCGGAACTGGGCCGGTAGGGGCGGTCGTGGATCCTTCGGGTAAGTTCTTGTATGTCGTGAATTCGCACTCCAATAGCGTTTCGGCATATACGATCAACGGCTCAACAGGCGCACTGACGGCGATTACGGGATCGCCGTTCGCGGTCGGCGGCGCCATTATTGATCCGAGCTTGGCGATTACCGATCCCGCAGGGAAGTTCTTGTATGTGACGGACAGCGGGACGACCGGCGCCAATTCCGGCGTCTCCGCATACACGATCAATGCGACAACCGGAGCACTGACTGCGGTTGCCGGGTCGCCTTTTGCAGCGGACGCGGGGACGGGCCAAGCAGTCGTGGACCCTTTGGGTAAATTTTTATACGCGTCAAATAGTTTCAATGACGATATTTCAGCCTACGCGATCAATGCGACGACGGGAGCTCTAACACAGATTACCGGCTCGCCTTTTGCGTCCGGCGCGCAGGCATTTTCAGATTCAGGGGGTCTGGCCATCGATCCTTCAGGCCAATTTGTGTTTATGCCCAATAGCAACTCCCCTTCCAATAGCATTTCAGTTTTTTCTGTTAATGCCACGACAGGCGCTCTAACGCCCGTAACAGGTTCTCCGTTCGCGGCTTTGGGTATAGGGGGCTTCAATTTGGATTCCTTAGGCAACTTTGCTTATTCCTCGAACGGGGATAATGTAACGACGTACAGCATCAATCGCACCACAGGCGCCGTAAGCATAGTGGGTACGACCGTCACAGGTCTTGAAGCTGGGGCTTTGTCTTTAGCCACCGGTATTACCTCGGTTAGCTACTTTCCGACGTTCGCGTATGTGACGAATGCCAATGGAAACGACGTCTCGGCGTATACGACGAGCAGATCCAATGGCGCGCTCGCGGCAATATCTGGGTCGCCATTTGCGGCCGACACAACTCCGGATGCGGTGACGGTGGAGGCATTGTCCAACCCCGGTGGCGGGCCGACGTTCGCCTACGTGACGAATGCAAACTCCGACGACGTCTCGGCATATACGATTAGTGGAGTGACAGGCCGCTTAACCGCTGTGCCTGGCTCGCCATTTGTGGCCGGTTCACTCCCGATCTCCGTTTCGGTCGATCCTTCAGCGAGATTTGCATATGTTGCGGATTTTGTTTCCAGCACGGTTACGGCCTTCACCATCAATTCGACCACAGGAGTGTTGACTCCCGTGGGGACGCCAATAGCTTTTGGCTTGGGGGGACCATTTGGGTTGACGGTTCATCCCACTGGCAGGTTCGTGTACGTGGTCAATGAGAGCGGCACAATTACGACGTTCAGCATCAACCGCGGTACGGGCGCGCTGGCGCCGGATGGCTCGCCGCTGATGGCAGGCACATCCATGGCATCGGTGGCGGTGGATCCGTCTGGCAACTTTGCTTACGTCGCGCGTCAGTCCGGAGGCGTTGCGGGATACGTGATTAATGCAACGACCGGGCTTTTGACAGCTGTGGCGGTGCAAAATCCATTGCCGATAACAAATGGGGTCGCAATTACCGTAGACCCCTCGGGCAAGTTCGTCTATATGGCTAACAATGCCTCGAATAACGTTTCGGCTTTTACCATCAACACCAGCACCGGAGCGCTTACATCTGTCGCGGGATCGCCGTTTCCGGCGGGTACGGGTCCATTTTCGGTTGCCGTCGATCCTTCCGGAAGCTTCGTCTATGTCGCGAACAATGGGTCAAACAACGTCTCTGTCTACACGATTAACTCAACAACCGGAGCGCTATCTCCGGTCTCGGGATCTCCATTCCCGGCCGGAACGGCTCCTTCTTCGGTCGCAATCAGCGGCGGCATTCAATGACATCAGCTAGACCCTAAAACTGGGCGACCGCAACCCGGCAGCGACGCGCCCTCTCCGGCAATGTTGTCGTCCCGAGCGAGCTACCGCGAGCGAGGGATCTCGCACCGGCGCCGGCTAGGATCAGAGCGTCGCGCTGGAACGGCGCTCCAGCTTAGCTTTTATCTCCGGCCACTCAGTGTCCACGATGCTGAAGTAGACCGAATCCCGCACGCGACCCGTCCATGTGACTATGTGCTTGCGAAACGTACCCTCTTCCCTGGCTCCGACACGCAGAATGGCTTTGCGCGACTTATAATTCAGCGCGTCGGTCTTCAACTCCACTCGAAGGCAGTTCCAATTTTCAAATGCGTGGCGCAACATCAAGTACTTGGCTTCGGTGTTTACTGCCGTTCTCTGCCACTGAGGCGCGATCCAAGTGGAGCCGATCTCCACGCTCCGATTTGGCGGATCCATATTCATGAATCGCGTGCTGCCCACGACCTGTCCGGACTCTTTGAGGACCGTGGCGAATCCCACCGAAGTTCGCTTCTCTTGCTCAGCCAGAACCCGGTCTACGTACCGACCGAAATCATCCACTGTTCGCATCGGCCAGGGAAACCATCGAAACACATCTTCCGACACTTCCTTAACGGCGTCCCAAAAGAGAGTGACGTGTTCGCGTCGAATCGGCTCCAAGCGAACCACTTTACCCGCTAAGGTTAGCGGGGCGAACTCCCAACTCGGCGTACCCGTATTGTCAGCCACATTCGTTCTCCGTGTTCGAACCGAGCCACATCTGACACCGTGCAGAGTCAGCCTCACTCCTAACATTGGGATTGTGCCTGAACAACGGAATTTTCGGAATCCGGCTCTTGGCGCGCCCTAAGCCCCTAAAGCCAGTTTGTGGAAAGAGAACTTACGAGTTGGCTCCCGATGCCACGACAAATTTGTATTAATACCCCGGCGAAATCCGACAGGATTGTAGAAACGGAGCAGCCCCTGTCTGATGGAATGCCCCCACCACACCAGATTGTTGGGGCGCCTGCGCGGAGTTACAAAAATGTCGGAAAGCGCCATTCCATCCAACCATTTATTTTTATGAAAAATTCATAAAAGCAACGGTTTCTTGGATTTTACCGCCTGGCGACTCGCTTGCAATGGCTCTCCAAGGATGGCTGCTTGCGGCAGTCTTGCGCCATCCCAGGAGCGTCCCATGGGCGACACGGCCTACGAACAGGCTTTGAAGAAAACCCACACCCGATTAAAGAGCAACGCGCTGAATTTCTGGGAGGTATCGGCCCAGGCGATCGCGTTGATTTCGCCGAGCATGACCGCCGCGCTGATCGTGCCTCTCATGTTCGGCACTGCGGGCGCGGCCGGATGGCTTTGCTATTTGTTCGGCACCATCATGCTGTTGTTTGTCGCCATCAGCCTGAATCAGTTCACCAAGCGCTACACCTCGGCCGGCAGCATGTACGAGTACTCGGTGAAGGGGCTCGGGCCGAGGGCCGGCGGCTTATCGGGCTGGAGCCTGATTTGGGCGTACATGTTCATCGGCATCGCTGGGGTGACAGGGTTCACCCACTTCGCGACCAAGTTGCTCGATATGACTGGCGTCAGCGGCTATCTGTCCCACCCCTCCATCACGCTGTTCGCTTTGTGCGTCCTGGCCGCCTGGTTCCTGGCGTACAAAGACATCACCTTCTCCACGATCCTGATGCTTGTGTTCGAGGGCGTCTCCGTTACCGTCATCATGATGCTGGCCCTTCTGGCGCTGGCGAAAACCGGCCTGGTCGATTCCGCGCAGTGGCATCCCGCCGCGGGTCACGGCCTGAAAGACATTGGCTTGGGCGTTGTGGTGGCGATCTTCAGCCTGGTGGGCTTCGAATGCGCGTCGGCGTTTGGCGAAGAAGCGCGCGAGCCGTTGAAGACCATCCCGCGGGCCGTGATTGCCAGCTTGCTGTTGACGGGAGCCTTTTTCGTGTTCATCACCTACGTCGAGACGCATGCGCTTGCCGGCAACGTCCCGACGCTCGATAAACTCGACGCGCCGCTTTCGACGCTCAGCGAAAACCTGGGCGTGAAGTGGATGGGAGTGCTGATCTCCATCGGAGCGATGATCAGCTTCTTCGCCCTGGCCATGTCCTGCCTGAATGCCGGGGCCCGCGTGATGTTTACCATGGGCCGCTACGGGATTTTCCCCATTTCGATGGGCAGTTCGCACAAGCATAACCTTACGCCGCACGTGGCCATCTCGGTTTTTGCGGTCATACAATTCCTGATCCCCACCACGTTCATCCTGCTATCCTACGGCGCTGTGGGCCGTTGGCAGATGGCTCCGTTCGATGCCTTCAACGATGCCGGGCTTTTCGGCGCCATGGGCTTTTGTGGAGCGTATGTTCTGATCTCGTTGGCCACGCCGTTTTATCTGAAGAAGATCGGCGAACTGAAGGCTCACCACATCGCCATAGCCGTGATCGCACTGGCTCTCTTGATCGTGCCCATCGTAGGCACGGTCTATCCGGTTCCAGCGGCTCCGTTGAACTATTTCCCTTATATCTTCTTGGCCTACATAGTGGCCGGAATCGTGTTGGTTTCGGTTCGCACCCGCAGCATCATGGAGATCGACGGCATTCGCAAGATGCTGGAAGAGGTCGCCATGGCGCCGGATTCCGAAGTGACCGTGCCGGGGGCCTTTTTTGCCGAAGCGCCCGGGCGGTCCTCGGCGGCTTCTCATATCGGATAGGCCAACACATCATGACAAACGGCACAGACTATTTGGCCAGCATCTATCGCTACCCGATGAAGTCTCTGATGGGCGAGGAGCTCAATGCGGCCCAGTTCACCCCGCAGGGACTCTTCGGCGACCGCAGCTACGCATTGGGCGACACGGAGACGGGAAAGGTGGTGAGCGCGAAAAACCCGCGCAAATGGCCGAAGCTATTTCGCTATCGGGCCGCCTACGTCACTCCTCCATCGGCGGGCTCTCCTCTGCCGCCTGTACGCGTTACATTCCCCGATGGAGGTTTTGCCGTCAGTTCCAGTTCCGACTTCGCTCCCATGCTCTCCGGCACATTGGGCCGATCGGTCGCCTTGCTGACCAAGCCGCCCGAGCATGCCCAACTCGAGGAGTTCTGGCCCGACCGGGAGGAGATGGCAAGCCCGGACATGGTCACCGATGAAGCCATGCCGCCCGGAACTTTTTTCGATCTTGCCATCGTGCATTTACTCACCACCGGCACTCTGAACCGTCTCGGGGAGCTCGAGCCGCGCAGCCGCTTCGAGCCGCGTCGATTCCGGCCCAACCTCGTCGTCGATACCGGGCCGCAAGAGGGGTTTGTCGAGAATCAGTGGATCGGCAAGACGCTCGAGATCGGACCGGAGGTACGCATTGAAATCACGGGGCCTTGTCCACGTTGTGTCATGACCACGCTTGCTCAGGGCGACCTTCCCAAGGATCCGGCGATTCTCAAGAGTCTGGCGCGCCACAACCAGGGTTACGCCGGCGTGTATGGCTCGGTGCTTCACACCGGAACGGTTCGCGTCGGCGATGCAGTCCGAGTGGTCTGATGCACTGCGCACCGGCTCCATCGTCGACCCTTTGTTCTATCCAAGTCGGAACGCCGCAAGCCTATGGCTTCGAAAACGCCCTGGATACCCACGACAAACCGTGGCGAACGGGTTTCTTTAAGATGCCGGTCGAAGGCCGCGTCTTTGTGGGCCGGACCAACCTTGATGGCGACGGCCAGGCGGACCTTGAAAATCACGGCGGCATCGACAAGGCCGTCCTGGCTTATAGCGCCGACCACTATCCTAAATGGCGGCGGGAGATCGACTTGCCGGACCTGCCCTACGGCGCCTTCGGAGAGAACCTCACCATATCCGGCCTGAGCGAGGAGTCTGTTTGCATCGGCGACACGCTGCGTATCGGGGCAGTGTCGTTCGAGGTGAGCCAGCCGCGGCAGCCTTGCTGGAAGCTGGCCCGCCGCTGGCGCATGCACGAGTTGACAGGTTTGGTGGTCCGCAACGGACGAAGCGGCTGGTATCTTCGCGTCCTGCAGGAAGGTTGGATCGAGGCCTCGATGCCGGTGGTGCTATTGGACCGCCCCAATCCCGATTGGCCGATTGCCCGTGCCAATGAGGTCCTCCACCACCGCAAGACCGACGCTCCGCTCGCGCTTCAACTTGCGGATGTGCCTCAACTGGCCGGGTCGTGGTCGCGAGAACTGCGCGAGCGAGCCGCCACGTTAGCCTCGGCCTTGGAAGCGCGTGCGCAAACCTAGCCCCTCCCCTGAGGCCTCAGCTTCGAAAGCGCTTGCAATCGATGTTGAGTTTTCTCACCTTGTAGTTGATCACCCGTTCGGTGGTCTTCAATAGTAAGGCCGCTTTCGATCGGTTCCCGCGGGTGGTCTTCAGCGTGTCCTGAATCAGATCCTTTTCGTACGCCTCCACCGCCTCTTTGAAAGAAATGTTCAGCACCGTCCCGGAAGCCTCTGCGGTTTGCAGCGTCGGCGGAAGGTGGTGCCCGTGGATCACACCGCCGTCGCACACCAGCACCGCCCGCTCGATGGTGTTCTCCAGTTCACGGACGTTGCCCGGCCAGTGATAGCAGGCAAGCATATCGATCGCCGGAGTGGAGATTCGCTTAACGTTCTTGCGATGGCGGCTGTTGTACTTCTCCAGAAAGTGGTCGGAAAGCAACAGTACGTCCGACTTGCGTTCCCGCAACGGCGGGACGAAGATCGGAAAAACGTTCAGCCGATAGAAGAGATCCTCGCGAAATGTTCCTGCCGCAATCGCGCGTTCCAGATCCTTGTTCGTGGCCACGATCAGGCGCACATCCGTCTTGATCGTTCGCGTGCCGCCCAGCCGCTCGAACTCCCGTTCCTGCAACACGCGCAAGAGCTTCACCGCCGTGGGGCCGTTGAGGTCGCCGATCTCGTCCAGAAAAAGCGTTCCGCCGTCGGCTAATTCAAAGCGCCCCTTCTTTTGGGAATCGGCGCCCGTGAACGCTCCCTTTTCGTAGCCAAACAGCTCCGATTCGATCAAGGTCTCGGGCAAGGCCGCGCAATTAACTTTGACGAACGGGCTGTTCTTCCGGGGCGAATTGTAGTGAACGGCGTGAGCGATCAGTTCCTTTCCCGTCCCGGACTCTCCGCGCAACATCACGGTGGTATTGGTGGGCGCCACCTGCGTCACCTGTTCATAGACCCGCCGCATCGGGCTGCTATTGCCCACCAGGTTGGAGAAGTCGTACCGCTCCAGGACCTCTTCCTGCAACTGCGCGTTATTCCCGAGCAACCCCCGGCGCTCGGCATCCAGCAGATTTCGGATCCTCATCGCCTGGCCGATCATCGCGGCGACGAGGCCAAAAAACTTTACCACCCGCTCGTAATTCCGGTTCTCGTCGAACGAGAGGTCCACGTTCAGCGTTCCCACCGGCGTCTGGTTAGCCAGGATGGGCACGCACACAACCGTGATTTCTCTGGCTTTCGGCCGCCGCCGGCCGGCGCGGTTGAGAAACAGCGGTTCCCGGCTGATCTGCGGCACCACAACCGGCTTACCCGTGGCCACCACGCGGCCTGTGACGCCTTCGCCAACGTGGTAACGGGCGCGCTGATCGTCGTCACTCAAGCCCACCGATGCATCGATGTGCAGCTCGCGGGTTCCGTCTCGGAGCAGGATCACCATGCCCCGCTCCACCCCGTGGCGGCGCTCCAGAATTCTCAGCGTTTGGTGGATACCGACTTTCAAAGGCACGGCGCCAGAGAGGATACCGGTCATTTCCAGCAGCGACGTCACATCCTCCGTAGTGTCCGCTCGTTCGCCGTTACGGGCAAAGTCAGTGAGGGGCGCTCGCTTCGGATAGAGAACTTCCCGCACTCGCTCACCCTCTGGCATGTCCCCGATCACAGATCATCCTTGATACTGTAGTTTCAGCTGGGCCACACAGAAAACATCAATAAATCGATAGGACGGATCGATAGATCTCTAATCCCCGCTAAAAGATTTTATTCAGAAAGAAGACTTGATGGCGTCGTCGGCGAGATGTCCAGGGAAATTCGGCTGCGGCCGGCTATCGCTCGCGGCGTTCTTGGGCTGAGGCGCCTCAGCCCTGGAGCGCCGCCAAAGTCCGCAAAACGCGGCGGTCTCATCGACTGATGGAGCTAGCAAAACTGATCAATGACTTGGCGCAAATTGTCTGAGAACGGAAAGTGGCTCTCCGCAGCGGCTACTGCTCGGAGTCCGATGAATGGTCCCGGTTCGCTTTCAATTTTTTCCGATATCCCAGGCCCAGTGCTCCCAAGCCTATCGCTAGAAGTGTCATCGTGGCCGGTTCTGGCATGGTCGTGGGACTCTGCGGCGAAGGTATCGGTATCGGTCCTGGAGGGCCTGGCGGTCCTGGAGGAGTTCCAACTGGCGGAGGCGGTGGTCCTGGAGGGCCTGGCGGTCCCGGGGGATTTGTCACCGGGGAAGGCGGCCCTGGAGGTCCTTGGGGAACGGCTAAAGCGGGAAGCGCCAGGGTCCCGAGCAACGCCAACGAAGCCACAGCTAACTTAAGAGCTCGATTCATTGCGCATCCCCCTTGTGCAGTCAACGCAGATAAACACTGCCCCTTGGTGAGAGTGCACTTCAGAGGCCATTTGCATCGACATTTTCACAATCTGTGTAAGTCGCTGTTGTTTCGGAAGTTCCATTCAGGGAACCACGCGAGCAAGATCTGAGCGGTCGTCGGTATGCGCAATATCTTTCGCTAAGAGAGAAATGATCGAGATCGCGACTTCGTGTCGGCTGCTTGCGTTCGGTCTCGCGGGAATCCGGATCAGGCGACGATGGTGCCGGTTTCGGCCGTGTCGTAGCCGGCCACCGCTTCGAGTTTGCGGCGCAGGGTGGCGCGCTGCAAAACGTCCAGCAACGCCTGCGCCGCCGGAGTTTCCAGGGTGCGCTTCCGCATCACCAGGTCGTAGCGCTCGCTCTCGAGCGGGGTGAAGGCGAGATTGAACGTCTGCGCCGCCGAGCACGTGGCCAGGCAACAGTCGGCCTGGCCGGAGGCCACCGAATAAGCAGCGGCCAGATGGCCGCGCACCACGCATTCGTATCCCTCGACTTTGCTGGCGGGCACGCCGGCATCGCGAAGCAAGCGATCGAGCATAGCCCTGCTGCCCGACCCGAGTTCGCGATTCACGAAGCGCACGCCTCGCTTGGCGAGGTCCTGCACGCGGCGCACGCCCTTGGGATTGCCCTTGGCCACCACCAGCCCCTCTTCCCAGCGAGCGAACGTCACCACCGTGAAGTCTCCAACCTTGAATTCGCGGCGAATGTACGGCAGGTTGAACTCGCCGGTGCGATCGTCCTTCAGATGCGAGCCCGCCACGTGAACTTTCCCCGCGCGGAGCCAATCGAGCGCGAGCTTGCTCGAAGCCGCCGCCGAAACGACTTCGACTCCGCTGCTCTGCTCGACCATATGGACGAGCAAGCTGGATGCCGGATCGCAGCCCGCCAGCACCAAACGCTTTTCCGAAAGGCCATCGCGCGAGGGAATCAACACATCGGCTTTGCTGTGGCGCTGCCCCAGATGAGCGATTACGCCATCGGCCTCGGGCAGGTAATAGGGCTCGGCGCTGACGGGAACGCTGACCCATTTCGATCCGACTTTGCCGACGCGAACCGGATCGCCCTTTTCGGGCGTGTGCGCGGAGAGCACTTCGGAGGCGATGGTGTCCGGAGCCGCCTGGGCTTCGGTGGCGAGGGAAAAAAGCTGCTCGACGGATACCTCCAGCTCGCGAGCCAATCCTAAAGCCAATTCCGTATTGGGGGTGTAACTGCCAGCCTCGATCGCGTAGATCGTTTGGCGGCTTACACCCACGCGGCGAGCCAGATCGGCGGCGCCGATTCCCCGGCTTCGCCGCACGGCCGGCAACTGGTTTTTTATGCGACTGGGCATAAGAAGTTGACGACTAGGAAGAGCAAAGCCACCGGCATAGTCTAACAGAGACGGAGACGCTCATACACGACGCCGCCAGGATGGCAGCGACCCCGGTGTCACGATCGGGGAGTTGGCAATTCTTCTTTTTTAAAATTAGGAAAAGACGGAGAATAGGGCGATTGCACTAACGATTCCCTTCACCGATTCATCACACTGGTTAGGATTGTTCTCGAGGCGAATCATGAAACGACAAAAGAGCGGTTTCATCCGGAATCTGGGGATGTTGATCGTGTTCGCTGCCGCGATCTGCGCGGTCGTGGAAGCTCAGAGCAGTTCGTTCCACAACGCTCCCGCCTCGGCCAAGGAAGCGAAGAACCCTTTTGCCGGGGAGAATCGCGCCGCTGAAATTGGAGGACAAATCTACGCGGTGAACTGCGCCAAATGCCACGGCCCGCAAGGGCAGGGCGCCGGGAATATACCGGCGTTGAAAGAGGGGCCGGCGCAGGCGGCCAGCGAGGGAGAACTTTTCTGGTTCGTGACGAAAGGCGACGCGGCCAATGGCATGCCCGCCTGGTCCACATTGTCGGACCAGGGGCGCTGGCAGATTGTCTCCTATATGAAGGCGGGATTGCCGGCCATTCCCCGGGGCGTCAACTCGCCCGAACTGGACGCTGGCATTTCCAGCGCACCGGCGCCTAGGGCTCCCTTCACGGATTTTCGCCATGAAGCGCCGGGGACCATTCGCAAAATCACCGTTCAGGATCTGCCCGCGCCGTTTACCACGGAGTCCGCGGGGAATGCGCCCAAACTGGTTAACCGTCCTCCAAACGCGTGGCCGAAAGCTCCCGCCGGTTTCAAGGTGGATCTATACGCAACCGGGCTGCATGCACCTCGCCTCATTCGCATGGCCCCCAATGGCGATTATTTCGTGGCCGAGAGCGATGCCGGGGATATCAAAGTGTTCCGGGGCATCAGCGGCGAGTCCAAGCCCGAGCAGGTGGAAGTGTTCGCCAGCGGCCTGAACCGGCCTTACGGCATTGCGTTCTATCCGCCGGGAGCCAATCCGCAGTGGGTCTACATCGGGAATACGGACTCGGTGGTGCGGTTTCCCTATAAGAACGGCGATTTGAAAGCGAGCGGCCCAGCGGAGCGGCTGGCGACCCTGCCCTCCGGCAGCGGCCACTGGACCCGCAGCATCGAGTTCTCGCAAGACGGCAAGAACATGTTCGTCGCCGTAGGTTCCTCTTCCAACGTGGACGATTCCGACGTGTCGCCCGCCGAAAAGAATCGCGCGGACATCCTGGAATTCGCGCCGGACGGTTCGGGAATGCACATTTACGCTTCCGGAATCCGTAATGCCGGAGGAGGACTGGCCGTAGATCCTCAGACCGGCGAACTGTGGTGTTCGGTGAACGAGCGGGACGGCCTGGGCGACAATCTGGTTCCCGATTACATCACTCATGTTCAAGAGGGCGGCTTCTACGGCTGGCCCTGGTGGTATATGGGCGGCCATCAAGACCCGCGGCATGAAGGAAAACATCCCGAACTGAAATCGAAAGTGATCACGCCAGACGTGGTTTTGCAGCCGCACAACGCTTCGCTGCAATTGGCTTTCTACACAGGCAAGCAGTTCCCCGCCGAATACCGGGACGACATCTTTGCCTCCGAGCATGGCTCGTGGAACAAATCGGTGCGCACGGGCTACGAATTGATCCGGGTGCCTCTGCATCAAAGCGGGCACGCCAGCGGCGAATACGAAGATTTCCTTACCGGATTTGTCCTCGACGATGGCAGCGTGTGGGGCCGGCCGGTGGGCGTGGCCGTCGCGCAAGATGGTTCGCTGCTGGTGAGCGACGATGGCTCGAACTCGATATGGCGGGTTAGCTACGGCGGGAAATAATTCTGCGATTGTCGGCTAGAAGCTTCTCAGGGCGAGACCAAGGCCTCAGGTCTCCCGACACAGATCGTCGGGCGACCTGAGCTACAGGAACGGCGATCGTCGCGGCTACTCGTCTTCCGGCTATTCGTCTTGCGGCACTGGTTCGCCGGCATTGGCTGGCACCTTCACCGGGTCGGTATGGAACTTGATCGTGCCCTTGGCGCTCGATTCTAGCCGGGTGACCACGCGCCAGTTCACTTCGTCGGTCTTCGGATAATCCAAGCGGAAATGCGCTCCACGGCTTTCGGTGCGCCGTAACGCGGCGGTGGCTAGAATCCGTCCGAGCAAAGCCAGGTTGCGCACCGAGAGCGCGCTTTCCAACTCGTTGCCGCGCTCCTTATCGGAGGCGCGGGCCTTCTCATCCAGGCGCATCACCTGCGCGTCTTCTCGCTCGATGCGCTCGTATTCGGCCAGCGCCTCCCGGAGCGTTTTCTTTTCGCGGATGGGACCCAGTTTATTGTGCGCGAGCATGCGGCATGCCGTGCGCACGTCGGACTGCAATGGTCCGCAGTCGCGGCGCATCAGGTCCGCAAGCCAGGTGCTCTCCTCTTTGGGGATGGCGTCGTCCGCGATGGCCGGGAGATTGGCGCGAGCCTCTTTCACCAGCGCCGACGCGCGCCGCCCGGCGCGCCGCCCAAAGACGAGCGAACTCGACAGCGCCGAGCCGCCAATGCGGTTGCCGCCATGAATTCCGCCAGCCGTTTCGCCCGCGGCGAAAAGGCCTGCCACCGGAGTTTTTCCGTCGATATCGATCTTGAGCCCTCCGAGCCAGGTGTGGCTGCCGGGCGCCACCTCCAGCGGCACCTTGGTGATGTCGATACCCTGGTGCAGGCAGGTCTTGTAGACGTACGGAATCATCTTTTGGATCACTTCCAGCGGCACCTTGGTGGCGTCCATAAAGATTCCCCCGGTGGAGGTGGCGCGCCCGGCGTGGATTTCCTGCGCCATCGCCAGAATGACTTCGGAACGCGTGGACTTTTCGGCCGTCTCGGGAAAGTAGCGCTTCAGGAACTCCTCGCCATTCTGATTGCGGAATACGGCGCCGGCGTTGATGAACCCCGTGGGGTGCGGGGCAAACCCAAACAGCTCGCGCGGCGAGGTGCACATGGCCTGGAAGTCGATCATCTCGATGCCGAGCAGCGGCACGCCGGCGCGAAAGCCCAGGACGTAGCCGTCGCCGGTGACCTGGGGCGGATTGTCGTTCACGTAAAACAGGCCGCTGCCGCCGCCGGTGCAAAGTATGGTCTGCTGGGCGGTGTAGATCGCGAGCGCGCCATTCTGGTAATCGACGCCCCAGGCGCCCACCACGCGGCCATCGCGCTGGATGAGGTCCATGATGGCGGTGATCGAATGCTTCTCGATGCGGGCGTCGGCGCGCAATTTTTTCGACAGCACCTTGGTCATCATGTTGCCGGTAAAGTCGTAGTTATGGACGGCGCGCGGGCGGGAGTGGCTGGGGAACTTCTTGAGGTCCAGCTCGCCGTCTGGGCGGCGGACGAAGTCGGCGCCCCAGGATTCCAGATCGCGGACCACTTGCACGATGTCGTAGACCCAGACGCGGGTGAGGTCCGGGTCGATCAGCTCGCCGCCGTATTTGAGGATGTCCTGGAGATGGAGTTCGGGGCTATCGTCCTTTCCCATGGCGGCCGCAAATCCACCGCGAGCGACGGTGGTCGTGCCGCTGGTGGCTCGGCCCTTGGTTACCTGAATCACGGGCACGCCGGCGTCGGCGCACTCGAAAGCAGCCATGGTGCCGGCCGCGCCACCGCCGACGATGAGCACGTCCGTGCTGTAGCGAACGATGGGAATCTCGGTTTGATTTGAGCTGGGCAATTTGGTCATCGGGTTGAAGTTGGCACTTTGGCGATTTTGGCGATTTCGACAAACGCGTTGACGCAAGCTTCGGCAAACCTGGGATCGTTGATGTGCAGCGGGAAGACTTCGAGTGGGATTTCCGGCTTGAGGCCCGCCCTGAGGGTTTCCGTGAACGCCTTGTATTCCTCCGGGCGTCGCCAGGGACCGCGGTCGTTGCCGGCGAGATCTCTGGCGCGGAGCTTGGTGTGTTCGCTGAAGCCTTCGTACGGAATCAGCACGCGGACCGGCCCCTTGGCGGCATTAAGGCGCTCCGCGATGAGGAGGCCAAGCTTCTCGAACTCCTCGGCGTTGGTGCGCATCAGGAGATTCTGCGCGTTGTAGCGGAAAAACTCGCGGTCCCGATAGCGCTCGGGCAGCACCTGCCCGGCCCAGAAGTTCACGTGGTCGATCGCTCCGGGAACGATTACTTGCGGCAAGCCGGCCGCGCCCGCGGCCGTGAGCCGGTCCTTTCCGGCGGAATAGACACCGTCGGCCACCAGATCGGCGAGTTCGTGGGTGGTGACGTCCACGACGCCGGCCAGATCGCCCGTGGACGCCAGCCGCTCGAGCGACCTGCCGCCGACGCCCGAGGCGTGAAACTGAATCACGTCATAGTCCAAGGCCTCGAGGCGCTGGCTCACGTTGTCGACACAGGCCGCCGTGCCTCCGAACGAGGAGACCGCGATCAGCGGCGCATAGTGCGCCTTCGATTCGCGGCGAGCGGCCCAGTTTTTGGCTTCCATGGCGATGGCCCAGGCGGCGTTTTCCATCACCACCTTGGTGACCCGGTTGAGCGAGACGTCTCCAATCGAGGGAAACATGCAGATGTCGCTCTCGGCAATGCACCATTGCACCGCCGCGGTGCCGGCGACGGCGCTGACCATGATCTTAGGCACCAGATACGGCAGGGCGCGGAGAATCGAGCAGACCAGATCGGTGCCGTTGGCGCCGCCCAGGCCGATGGCCCCCGAGACTTCTCCTTTGCTCACCCGCTCGAGCAGAATCCGCGTGCCGCCTTCGATCATCACGGCGGCAGCTTCCTGGCGGCTGCGCGCGTTGAGGCCCAGCCAATCGACACCGGCCGCCGCGGCGACTTGCGCGCCGGTGAGATCGGCGCCGGGCACGTCGTGCGCCTTCATGGAAAGGTCCATGATCCACGGGCGGGCCCCCGCGCGGGCCAGCACGTCGGCCACAAACTGGGCCTCCTTGCTCTTGGTGTTCATGGTGACGAGCACAGCGACGGTCGGATTGGATGCGCTCAACGAATCTCCCAGGACATCTCTTTGCGCCAAACGATTTCAGTTACCGCTATTTCGTGTGACGTTCATACCTAACACAGTCCTGTATACGAGACAACCCCGACAGTATACTCACGGGCAACAAGTTAGACGCAACAGCGCCGACTCCCTGGTACATTTTGAGGATACACGATGGCCGGCCGCGAGTAATAAATTTGGTAATCAAACGAATGCAGGACCGGAATGCTAGCTTCGTCCGTGCAAGCGCGCCATGTAGTCGATTCTCCCAATTCCAAGGCGCCGCGCTGCTTAAGGCGGCCGTTGAGGCTGGGTGGACTTATCGGGACTGCGGCGGCGATGGCATACCTACCTCTGCAATCCTACAGCTTGTCCCCTGGAGGCGAGCAATGAGCGAGAGCCGAAAGACGGCGGCGAAAATGGACCTGAACCACCTTCACTTGCACGTGAGGAACCTGGATCGCGCCAAGCGTTTCTACGAATCCTACTTCGGCTTCCGGGAACATATGCGTCATGGAAGTATTTTATTTTTGAGGAATTCGAGCGGCTTCGATCTGGCGCTGGTTCCCGACCGGACGCCGGCTTCCCTTCCAGAATGGTTTCACTTCGGATTTCGCCTGGGCAGTGAGAACGCGGTGCAGAAACTGCATGGCCGCATGACCTCCGGAGGAGTGGAGGTTGGAGAGATCGAGGAGTACGACGGCTATGTAACCTTCGACTGCGAGGACGCCGATGGCTATGCCATCGAAGTCTATTGGTCGTAGCCGACGCCCCGGAACGCCCGCGGACTACAGTTTGAACTGGGTGAGCTTATAGAAGTGCCGGGCGCGCGCATCGATTTCTCGCCGCGTGAGGTTCCGAATGCGCTCCAACCCAAACTTCTCCACGGCGAAACTGCCCATCACCGACCCATAGACCATGGCCCGGCGCATCACGCCGTCGTTCAACTGCCGCGCGCTCGAAAGGTAGCCCATGAAGCCGCCGGCGAAGCTATCGCCCGCGCCGGTGGGGTCGTGCACTTCCTCCAGCGGAAACGCCGGCACGGAAAAGATGCCGCTGTTATGCACCATCATGGCGCCGTGTTCGCCGCGCTTCACCACTAAAGCCTTGGGGCCGAGCTTGAAGATATGCCGCGCCGCGCGCAGCAGATTGTGCTCGTTGGTGAGCATGCGCGCCTCCGCGTCGTTGATCGTCAGGATTTGCGTGTGCGCCAAAATCTTGCGCAGCTCGGCCGGCGTCTTCTCGATCCAATAGTTCATAGTGTCGAGCGCCACCATGCGCGGCTTGCCCAGGATCTGTGTGAGCACGGAATGCTGCAGCGTGGGATCGATATTCGCGAGGAAGACGTGCTTGGACGACCGGAAGGCGTCCGGCAGCTTGGGCTTGAAGGTGGCGAAGACGTTCAGTTCCGTCGCCAGGGTCACGCGCTCGTTGGGATCGGCACCGTAGCGCCCGGCCCAGAAAAAGGTCTTCCCCGGGGCGTGCTCCAGTCCGGAGATATCGATGCGGCGGCCCTTGAAGACCGCGGCATCGGTTTTCGTGAAGTCGTCGCCGACCACGCCGACCAGATTCACGTGCGTGAAGTAGCTGGCCGCCACCGAAAAGTAGGTGGCCGCGCCGCCCAGCGTGCGCTCCACCTTGCCGAACGGCGTCTCCAGCGCATCGAACGCCACCGAACCCACCACAAGAAGTGACATGAGGACTCCCCTAGGAGATGTATTTGCCGATGATGGCCGCTAGCCGCCGGCGCGCCGCCGCCGGCACCAGCTTCGGGTCCGTAACGATAGCATGCGCCAGCGCCCGGCCGCACTTGCAGTCGCGCCCCGCGGACATTTCGCGCACAGCGTTGCGCAGCACGTTGCGCGCGTTTTCGGCATTGCGATTGAGATTGGCAATGATCTCGGCCAGCGTCACCGAACTGTGCTCCGGATGCCAGCAATCGTAATCGGTGATCATGGCCACTGTCGCGTAGCAAAGCTCCGCTTCGCGCGCCAGCTTGGCTTCGGTGACGTTGGTCATGCCCACAATATCGAAGCGCAACTGCCGGTTCACGTGCGCTTCGGCCAGCGTGGAAAACTGCGGCCCCTCGATGCACACGTAGGTCCCACCGCGATGGGCCTTCACGCCTGCCCCATCGCAGGCCGCTCCAAGCACGCTCGCGAGCTGTGCGCAGGTGGGCTTGTCGAAGCCGACGTGGGCCACGATTCCGCCGCCGAAAAAAGTGGACACGCGCCGGTAGGTGCGGTCGAAAAACTGGTCGGGGATCATGAAGTCCAGCGGGGGCAAATCCTCGCGCAGCGAGCCGACCGCGCTCACGGAGATCACCCGCTCGACCCCCAGAAGCTTCATGGCGTAGAGATTGGCGCGATAGTTGATCTCCGAAGGCATCAGGCGATGGCCGCGTCCGTGCCGCGCCAGAAACGCCACGCGCTTGCCCTCGAGCGTGCCGATGACGAACGCATCCGAGGGCTCGCCGAAGGGCGTCTTCACGCGCACTTCGCGCGCGCGCTCGAGGCCCGGCATGGCGTAAAGTCCGCTGCCGCCGATGATGCCTATCTCCGCCGCTGCGGCGCTCGCGCCGTGCTTCGATGGCTTCCCTTTTGCGTTTGGCGGTTTTATTTTTGGACTCATCTCCGATTTATGTTCCCCGATTCGGGCGCAGCTTCGCGCTCAAGCAAAGCCGGTCAGTCTACTACGACCTGCTCGGCGACGATTTTGCCCTCGGCCTCGCGCAGACGCGCCGCCGGAATCGCCCGGTCGTGGCAGAAAAGCGCCAGCCAGCCTTCGCGTGCGATCCGCGGCAGCCACTTCTTTTTCTCTTCGAGCGTGGTCATGGGATAAAGATCGAACCCCATGATCCACGGCAAAGGCAGATGCGCCGTGGTGGGCACGAGATCGGCCAGGAAAATCGCCGTCTGGCTTCCGGAAGAGAGCCGCACGCCCATCATGTTGCTGGTGTGCCCAGGAAGGACAAACAACTCCACGCCCGGCACGACTTCCCCGCCCTGGCCTTCCACCAGATGCCACTGCCCCGTTTTGACCATGGGCTCGAAATTTTCGGGGAAGTAGCTGGCGCGATCGCGCTCGCTGGGATGCCGCGCGTGCTCGAATTCGCCGAGGTGCACGTAATACTTCGCGTTGGGGAACGTGGGCACGGCCACGCCATCCACTATGCGCGTGTTCCAGCCGCAATGATCGAAGTGCAGGTGCGTATTCACCACGATATCGATCTGCTCGGGTGCGAGCCCGTGCGCCGCAATCTGCCCGGGCAGGCGCGGGGCGCCCTCGAAAGCGTAAATCTCGCGGCGCTTGGCGTCCCATTTGTCGCCCGCGCCCGTCTCCACCAGGATCCACTTGTCTTCTGCGCGGATGAGCAGCGAGTTCATCGATAGCGTGATGCGATTTCTCTCGTCCGCAGGCGCGACGCGCTCCCACATCGGCTTGGGGATCACGCCGAACATGGCCCCGCCGTCGAGGCGAAACGTGCCGTCATTCAATATGTAAAATTCGATCTCGCCGAGTCTCATTTTTTGCCTTTAATCGGGGTCCCCGCGACGCGTCGAATTTACGCGTCGTGGGGTGATAGCCCCGCGCGCGCCAAAAGTTCGCGCACCGCAGTGTACGGGTTCTTCCTCCGTTCCGCGACCTCTAACGCCAACGACTCGAGCGCGTGCTTTCCATCGCCGTTCAGCGCTCGCGTCATCACCTGCGTTTCCATCAGCAGCACGAGGCGCTGCTTCCAATACTCCACGATTTTCGCGCGCTGCTCGCCGCTGCGTTCGCGCACCTCGTGAAATCTCTCGATGGCGTCGGCCAACTCGCCGATACCTTTGCCTTCGATCGCCGTGGTGCGAATCACCGGCGGCTTCCATCCGCGGCCGCCGCTGACGCCGGTATCAAAGCTGGGCGCCAGCTCCAGCATGGCGTCAAGCTGCTGCTCGACGCGGTCCGCGCCTTCGCGCTCGGCCTTGTTCAGCACAAAGATATCCGCCACTTCCATTAGGCCCGCCTTCATATTTTGCACGTCGTCGCCCAGGCCGGGCACCACCAGCACCAGCGTGCATTCCGCGAGGCGCACCACGTCTATTTCGTCCTGGCCCACGCCCACCGTTTCGATCAGCACAATCTCCTTGCCGGCGGCGTCCAGCACCAACGCCGCGTCCGCCGTGGCCCGCGCCAAGCCGCCAAAAAATCCCCGCGTGGCCATGGAGCGAATGAAGATACCCGCATCGGTGGCGTGCCCCTGCATGCGGATGCGGTCGCCCAGCACCGCGCCGCCGGTGTAGGGGCTCGAGGGATCGACGGCGATGATGCCCACCGTCTTGCCGCGCGCGCGGTAGTGCGCCGCCAGCCGATCGACCAAGGTGCTCTTGCCCGTGCCCGGCGCGCCGGTCACGCCGATCACGTAGGCGCGCCCGGTGGCGGGGAAAAGCTCGCGCAGCAGATCTTCCGCGCGCGTGTCGGCATTTTCGATGGCCGTGATGGCGCGCGAAATCGCGCGCGGTTCGCCCGCGCGCACCTGCGCCGCCCACTGGGTGATGTTCTCGGCCACGGCAAAGTTTTGATTGTACCGCCCAATGCCGCAGAATGAGTGGCCGAGTCGCGAGAGTGCAATCCTAAGTTGATAGGGTTGTGGGTCGCGGCTTTAGCCGCGACATCAAATCTGCCGAGCGAGAACGGCTTTAGCCGCTGAAGTCGCAATGCCTGGCGCTATCAAGATGCGGTCGGCTCTATGCGCGGTCCCGGGGAACGGCGTTGACGTATCCTTACATATCTTGTGCGCTTTGCGCCCTTAACCAACATGCTCGACGGAACAGCTGATCGGACATGATTCGCTCCGCCTTTATCGCGCTCACGCTGACTGTCGTCACCATTCTGGCGGGCTTGCCGCTGCTCGTCTACGCCATGATCACCGGCAACGCCAATCCGCTCTATCGCGCCGGCGTCGCGGTCACGGTATGGACTTGCCGCATGGCCGGATTGCGCACGCGCGTCGAGGGTCTCGAAAATATCCCGCCGGGAGCGTGCCTTTTCGCCGCCAACCACACCAGCAATGCCGACGGGCCCGCCATCGTCGGCGCGGTTCCGCGGCGCATCGCCATTCTGGCCAAGAAGTCGCTCTTCGCCATTCCCATCGTGGGCCCGGCGTTTCGCATCGCGCACTTCGTTCCTGTCGATCGCTCCAACGCCGAGCGCGCGCTCGCGGCCATCGACGAAGCCGTCATGCACATGAAAAACGGTCTGTCGTTTTTGATCTATCCCGAAGGCACGCGCAGCGCCGACGGCCGGTTGCGCCCGTTTCGTCACGGCGCTTTCGTGCTGGCCATCAAGGCCGGCGTGCCCGTGGTGCCCGTAGCCTGCAGCGGAGCCCATCGCGTGCTGCCGAAAAAGTCGTATCACATTCGCCCCGGCGAAGTGCTGGTGCGCTTCTGTCCGCCGATCGACCCGGCAGACTATTCGCTGGACCGCCGCGGCGAGCTCGCCGAACGCGTACACGACGCGCTCGCCGCCGCCCTGCCCCCCGATCAGCAGCCCCTCGCGAAAGTCGTTACTTCTCCTTCCTAGCTTTCGCCGCCCGCCGAGGACTGTTCCTCTCCGCGCGGACGGCAACCGCGGGCGCGGGATAGGCCGTACAGGCTGGCGGGTTGAGCCGCTACGCATTTCATCGAGAGTAGGACCATCGAGCGCAAGCGCCGCGCGGGCTTTGAGTTCGCGGATCGTCCGGCGACCTGCTTGCTTTTCGCTTTTTCATCCCGCTATCCGCTCTTTCAGCTTGGCTACGTCAGCTTCCAGTTGGCGCACCGTTTTCGCCAGCTCCGGAACGCGGCTGATGGCCGCCGCGTTCTTCAGCCATTGCCGGTGCTCCACCACCGGCGAGCCCGAGTACAGCGCGCCGGGCGGCACGTCGTTGGGCACGCCGCTTTGCGGCGTGATCATCGCGCCGTCGCCCACGGTGAGGTGCCCCGAGCAGCCCACCTGCCCGCCGAGGATGCAGTTGTTGCCCACGCGCGTGGTGCCCGCCAGGCCCACCTGCCCGCAGAGCAGCGTGTTTTCGCCCACGGCGCCGCCGTGGCCGACGAGCACCAGATCGTCCAGCTTCGCGCCTTTGCCGATGCGCGTCTCGCCGACCGTGGCGCGGTCCACGCATGAGTTGGCCTGAATCTCCACGTCGTCGCCAACCACGGTAATCCCCGCTTGCAGCATCTTGTACCAGCGGCCGTCGCGCTGTTTGGCAAAGCCGAAGCCGTCGCCGCCGATCACCACGCCGTTTTGCAGGATCACGCGATCGCCGATGCGGCAGTTTTCGCGCACCACGCTGTGCGCGTGCGCGAAAAAGTCTTCTCCGATGCGCGCGCCGCGATAGATGGTTACGAAGCTGTGCAGCACGGCGTTGCGCCCGATGGCCGCGCCTTCGTCCACAAAGCAGTAAGGCCCGATGTGCGCGCCCTCGCCGATCTTCGCCGACGCGGCAATCACCGCCGTCGGATGAATCGACGGCGCGTACTGCGGCGGCGCGTAAAAGAACGGCATGGCGCGCGCGAAGTCGAGGTAGGGGTCCGCCGAGCGCACCAGCGCGAGCGGCGGCAAGCCCGCCTCGCGCTCGACGGCCAGGTCCGGCGCCACCAGCACGGCCGACGCGCGCGTCGTCCGCGCGGCCTGTCGGTAGCGCGGATTGGAGATAAACGTCAGCTCGCCGGCCTGCGCGGCCTCGATGCCCGCGATGCCGCGAATCTCCGTTAGCGCGTCGCCTTCCACTTTGCAGCCCAGCTTCTGTGCCAGTTCTCCCAGTTTCATCCGGTGCTCCCGCGCGGTGCTTTCGCGCTCGAATTCCAGCGCAACACTTTACATCAGGGGCTGCCACACTGCCGCCCTCGCCGAGAAAACGCTGCCTCTACGGACCGGCGCAGCCCCTGTACACGAGTGGACCAAAACTGGCCTTGCGGGTAAGTGATCGTCGCAACCTTTGCACGTAAGCTGATAAGCGCCGCGCAGGCGTCCGGCAGAGGTGTAGGTCTTATGCTTACCAAACACGCGCAACGAGGTTTAAGCTTCGCCGTTGTCGCGCTGCTGCTCGCGCTGGCGGGGTGTTCCGGGACCACTTCTGTAGCGTCCAAGACGAATACGTCCTCGACTACGGGCACTTCTTCAACCGGCACTTCTACGGCGTCCTCCTCTGCTGTCGCTCCCGCGATCACCACGCAGCCAGCAAACCAGATGGTTATCAACGGACAGGCAGCGACCTTCTCCGTTGTGGCGACCGGAACCTCGCCATTGAACTACCAATGGCAGAGGGGTGGCGCGAATATCGGCGGCGCGACATCATCGACCTACACCACGCCAGCCGTCGCTTCCGCCGACAACGGCGCGAGCTTCCGCGTGGTCGTGACCAATGGCGCCGGGAGCGTCACCAGCAATTCGGCGACGCTTACCGTGGTCACAGCCCTTCCTTCGGGAACCGACGTCACCACCTTTCACAACGACAACGCCCGAACGGGCCAGAACCTCACGGAAACGATATTGACGCCGGCCAACGTCAACTCGCAGACGTTCGGGCTGCTGCACAACCTCTCCGTGGACGGCAAGGTCGATGCCGAGCCGCTCTACTTGTCGCAACTGCCTCTTGCCGGCGGCGTGTACAACGTCGTCTTCGTCGTTACCGAGCATGACTCGGTCTACGCATTCGATTCGGACACCGGGGCGCAGCTCTGGAAGGTGTCCCTGCTGGGCTCGGGCGAAACGACCAGTGACAACCGCGGCTGCGGGCAAGTGTCGCCCGAAATCGGCATCACCTCCACGCCGGTGATCGACCGCAAGGCCGGGCCGCATGGCACGATTTATGTTGTGGCCATGTCCAAGAACGGCTCGAATTATTTCCAGCGCCTCCACGCCCTCGACGTCACCACCGGCGCGGAGTTGCTTGCAGGGCCGGTCACGATTCAGGCCAGCTACCCCGGGACGGGCTCCAATAGTTCCGGAGGACAAGTAATTTTCGACCCCAAGCAATACAAGGAACGAAGCGGCCTGCTTCTTCTGAACGGCGTGATTTACACGACCTGGGCATCGCACTGCGACATTAGCCCGTACACGGCGTGGATCATCGCCTATGATCAGGTGAACCTCTCGCAGTCGAGCGTCCTGGACCTCACTCCCAACGGAAGCGAAGGCTCGATCTGGCAGAGCGGCGGCGGCCCCGCGGCGGATGCGCAAGGAAACATCTATGCGCTCATCGCGAATGGCACGTTCGATACGACTCTGGACGCCAACGGATTCCCGACCAGCCACGATTATGGCAATGCGTTCGTAAAGGTCTCCACCAGCGGCGGCGCTCTTCAGGTAGCGGACTATTTCAACATGTCGAATACGGTAAGCGAGTCCGGCGCCGACCAGGACCTCGGTTCCGGAGGCCCGCTGCTTCTCCCTAGCCTCAGCGACGGAGCCGGCAACACGGTTCTTCTCGCGGTTGGCGCGGGGAAGGATGGAAACATCTATGTCGTGGACCGTACCAACATGGGTAAGTTCAACTCCATGTCGAATCCTATCTACCAGGAACTGGCGAGCGCGGTGCCGAACGGGGTATGGGGAGTGCCTGCTTATTTCAACGGCGCGGTCTACTACTGCGACTCCAACGGTACATTGAAGTCCTTCACCATAACCGACGCACAACTTTCATCCACGCCAACACATACCGCCGCGTCTTTTACCTATCCCGGGGTGCTGCCCAGCGTTTCCGCGAATGGAAGCTCCAACGGAATCGTGTGGGCCATCGAAAATACGGGCACTGCCGTCCTGCACGCATTTCCGGCAAACGATCTGACGCACGAACTCTACAACAGCAATCAGGCCAGCAATGGCCGCGACCACTTTGGCAGCGGCAACAAGTTCATCACGCCGATGATCAGCGACGGGAAGGTCTTTGCCCCAACGGCAAACAGTGTGGCCGTGTTTGGCCTGCTCCCCTAGCCGGCCTTATCGCGAAGCCCATGCTTTACGGTATTGGCGATTCCCCCTGAGGCGGTAAAATCGCGCCGTGGGGATGCGGATGCCTGTACCTCGAGTGGTGATCGTTGGCGGCGGATTCGGCGGCCTCTTTGCCACGCGGGCGCTCGCTGGCGCCGCGGTAAACGTGGTGCTCGTCGACAAGCGCAACTACCACCTGTTTCGTCCTTTGCTGTATCAGGTCGCTACGGGCCTTTTATCCGCGGACGAAATCGCCGCGCCCTTGCGGTCGATTGTGAGCCGCCAGCGCAACGTGGAAGTTTTGCAGGATGAAGTCACCGCGATCGATACGGCGCGGCGATTGGTTCACCTGCAACAGTATCAAGTGCCTTACGACTTCCTGATTCTCGCCACCGGCATTCAATACAACTACTTCGGGCACGACGAGTGGCAGCGCGTCGCGCCGGGGCTCGAATCCCTGGACGATGCGGACCTGATTCGCGGAAAGGTGTTGACGGCTTTTGAGCGGGCCGAAGAGACGGCCGCGCTCACCCGGCGCGATAGTGCAGAGATTCGGCAACTGCTGACTTTTGTCCTCGTGGGCGGAGGAACCGTGGGCGTGGAGATGGCCAGCACGCTGGCGGAGATGTCCCGCATGGCCTTGAAGCACGACTTCCGCAATATCGATCCGCGTTCCGCGCGGATTCTTTTGTACGAAGCGGCGCCGCGCATCCTTCCCACTTTTCCCGAATCCTTATCGGCCAAGGCGCAGCGGCATCTGGAAAGCCTGGGCGTGGAAGTGTACGCGAACACGCGAGTGACCAGCATCGATGCCGGGGGAATCGTCGCCGATGGCAAGCGCGTTCTGGCAAGAACGGTTCTGTGGAGCGCCGGAGTGCTGGCGTCGCCGGCGGGACGATGGTTGGGCGCCGCCATGGACAGATCGGGCAAGATTCTCGTCAATCCCGATCTCTCCGTGCCGGGCCATCCGGAGATTTTCGCCATCGGAGACACGGCGCACGTGGTAGCGGAGTCCCGCAATCTGCTGGGGATCAAGTCGAAGCAGCCGATGACCCTGCCGGGCGTGGCTCCGCCGGCAATTCAGGAGGGGCAGTACGTGGCGCGGCTGATCCGGCGGCGGGTCGCCGGGAAACGGGAGCCTGCGCCCTTCTGGTATTGGGACAAGGGCGATCTGGCCATTGTGGGACGCACTTATGCGCTGGCCGACCTGCGCTTCGCGCGGTTCGCGGGATTTCCGGCCTGGATTGTGTGGGCCGTGGTGCACATCTATTCTCTGATCGGCTTCGCCAACCGGCTCTTTGTCGTGCTGGGATGGGTGGTGGCGTTCGCGACAAAGAAGCGCCAAGTCCGCGTCTTCCCCACCCAACCCACACAGCCTACACAAGAGAAAGCGGCCAAAGCGAAGGCGCCGTAAGTCCGTTGCGGTTTCAGGCTTTCGCCGCCTGCTTTACAGCTTCCAGCGTGTGCTGATTCAGTTCGGCTGGTTGCGTAGTGGCCAGGATGTCTTTGGCTTTCGCAGTTTCCGCCGCGGTCCCATGGGCGAGAAGGAGAAACTTGTCCGCCTTTATCGCTGTCTCATATTTTACGACGCTGTCCTTCGGTATACCGATGCTGTAAAGGCCGGCGCCGATCACGCTCAATCCGCCCACGACCACCGCGCCCTCGAGCGTGCCGACGATCCACGCGGCCAGTGGTCCGGCCACCAGGAGCGGGCCAACGCCGGGCACCCAAAAGAACGCCGCACCAACCAGCAATCCCCAGAGTCCGCCCCAGAACGCACCCATTTTGCCCCAATATTTCATGCGGTCGCCTGCGTTGTAGTACCCGACCACCTGTTCATCGGTGCGGAAATCTTTCCCGACAACGGACAGCTTCTTCATGTCGAATCCCGACTTCTGAAGTTCCTTTACGGCGTTTTCAGCCGCAGAGTGTGTGTCATAAACGGCAATCGTAGCGTTGGTATCTGTCATGCTGATTTCTCCTTTTCGCTTGAACATGGCCTACGGCATTCGTGGAACCAGATTCCTCAGTGGGGCTGGCTTTCCTTCAGGTTCGAAAGCCACGGGAAGCCAGCCTTCCAGTAGGAACTCGTGCGGCTTGCCGTTCCAATCCGGTAATCGCTGTAGCCAGCTTAGCCTGTGGAAAAATCTGTTGTGCAGAATTGGAAAGGCGGGTGCGACTGTTCCGCTCAAGTCCTTCCATCGATCCGTTCATTTTGCCAGGTTTCTGGGAGTTGGCAGGTGCGACTTGTGCAAGCTAATGCCGATCAGGATAGGGGAGGTATAGCCAACTGCGGATTCGCGTGGTAGTGTGCGCCCTGCTTATCCGGCTATTGTCCTGCGGATTGCGCCATCCCCGCGTGCGCACCCGGGGAAAACGATCGAACGTTGAATGATACCCGGTGGCCATCCACTTCAGGGTTTGCTGAAATAGCAACTTCATCCCGAGAACTAGCCGACCTGGGCATCGTTCCTGCGTATTCTTGCTGAGGAGCGGCAAGCCAGCGCTCCAGACAAAACCTTGAGCAAGATCTTCGAAGCCCTGAAGCGGGCCGAATTGGCCAGCGCAAAGAATGGCGATGAAGGCAACACACGGCAGTTGGAGCGCCGGCGGACGCCCCGCATCCGCGTCCATATTCCGCTCCTCGTCTACGGGTACAAGGGTAAAAGCCCGTTTCATGAAGACGCCTGCACCGTCGAGGTCAATACCCACGGTGGATTGATCTCCCTGCAGACTTCGCTTCTGCCCCGCCAGAAATTGCTGATGGTGAACAAAGGAAACGAAAGCAAACAGCACTGCACGGTCCTATCCGTGAGAGTCCGGCAGGAGTGTTTTGACGTTGCCTTTGAATTTCTCAATCCGGAGCCGCAGTTCTGGCTGGGGCAAGATTTGGAAACTCGCGACGCCCTTCCCTTTGAGCATTAGCCCTTGCATTGCGACACCCGCAAATCGCGTTCTCGGCAGGTGGCCTAAGGCTGAAACGCCAGTCTCCGAGATCATCGTTTATCAGGTCGTGGAAACACCCGCCGAAACCGGTCAGCCAATTCCCAACCCTTTGAACGTATCGTCTATAAGCCTCGACACCTCAGGAAACGATAATGAAGAGAGGAGCGGTAACGGAACGTAAGGTAGACGGGGGTTAACGTTAGCAAGCTGTTCGGCAATTTTTCGAAGCTCGGCATTTTGCAAGCGCAAATTCTCAAGTCTCGTCGGTTGCTGTAGACGAATTTGGTCAAGTCGATGCTGGCTAGCTTGTAGGGCCTCTATTCCGGGCCGGTATGAGGACCGATCCCATTCTGAGGGCGGAATTTGGTACGCAGAGACTCCGCGCTTGTTTACGAGCAACTCCTTCATCACGGCGGCTGCCTGCAGAGGAGACATCACGGAACCAACGGATTCGTCAATTCGTTGAATTTGCATAAGCTTCGGTAAAAAAAGCGATAACTGCATGCGAAGAAGACGCACTTGGAGTTGACTCGTCAAACTGGACGCACGACCATCAAACTTGGCGGCAAGTGCATTAAATGCGTCAGCTAAACTCTGCTCCGGTATTCCAGGGTTACGTCCGTATCGATAATCGATCTCCGCCCGACTAAGCTTCGTCTTGATGATGTTCTCAATAGCTGGTGACATGGGCGGAAAGAACGTATTGTCGTGTGCCAAAACCAAATCTATCAGCGGCCGGATAGAATCCGGATCGGCCGGGTCTGCTGACTCCGTCAGCATTTCAATAATCTCTTGCTTCGATCCTAGGGCTGTCTGCACCTGGTCGGGCTGTCGCCTCCATAAGGAGATAGGCCAAACCGCCCCAGGCCTTGCGAGTACAGCCGCCGAGACTCCGGCCAGACCGCTGAGAAATGTCCGACGGGTAGGCATTTGAGTTGCCCTGATCCTACATCTGGTCGAATGAAGGGTCCAAGTCCCGTGAGGTCACCTTCTCGTCGGTTGGGCTACTGGTGCCCCGGTCCGGGCTGCAAGCCGCTTATCTAAGCTGCGCCAGCCAGACCGTGTGGTAGCCGCAGGTTGGATCTTCGACGAGATGCGCCACAACATCGAATCCATTTTCGTTAAGCAGCGAGTGGTACTCCGCTTCATCCAGGCTCCCGTGGTAAAGAGGCTCGCCCTTGTAACTGCCAATCGCTTCTCCCTGTGCGGTGCCGCTGGTGAACAGGAGCGCGCCCCTCGGCGCAACGTGTCTTCTAAAGATGGAGAACATGCCGCGCTGGTCATCAGGGGATAGATGGAAAAAGCTATCCCATGCCAGCATGCCCTGAAACCGCCGATTCAGCGATAGCTTACGCATGTCTGTGACGAGCCAGCCTTGATCGGGGAAACGGCCCTTACAGATGCCGATGAAGGCTACTGATGAGTCCACCCCAGTTACGTCGTAGCCCTTTTCTATGAAGTAGCGGGCAATGGGCTCAGCAGAACCGCATCCTATGTCGAGGATGGAAGCTCCAGGCTGCAAAAGGGCCAACAAGCGGTCCAACCAGGGCTTCTCAAAAAGGCTACGCGGTCTTTCTTTATTCCAAACGTCAGCGTAGCGCTGATACAAATCTATGATTCGCTCAGATTCAGAGACCATTGCGGGGACTCTAACATGAGGTCATCGCAAACCGCCAAGTCATGTGAAGTCACCTTCTCGTCATGCGGGAAAGCCCAGGGAATCCCGCCTTCCGGCAAGGCCCCCATCGAGAATCGGGAATAGCGGGTGGCACGATAGAACATGCTCGGCCCATTGGGACCACACCGTTTCTCAGGAGCTGGCACTCAAGGATTCGCAATTCAGCGCAATTGTCTGCATATCTCTGCCTCTCCCTGTTGGCAAATCGTTTGGTTTCACCATGTGGAGTTCGGCAACAATCATGCACCGAACATGGGGGCTCCCTCGCTCCAAATCAGTGGTGAAAGTGTGGAGGTTACCGATGCGTGTTCGCATGGTCAGCTATATCTATCCTGTGGCTTTGCTCTTTGCCGCCCTGGCAGCCGTTCAGCCCTCGTGGGCCGGTGAAACACTGTTCACCACGCAGACTCCCACCATGACCAATTTTAGTAATGGCCCCAACTACGAATTGGGTACCGCTTTCACCAGCGACATCACCGGCGAAATAACGGCCATCCGCTTTTGGAAGGCCCCCAGCGAAAGCGGGACACATACCGGTAACATCTGGTCCAGCACGGGCCAGTTGCTGGCCTCGGCGACTTTTACCAATGAGACTGCTTCGGGCTGGCAACAGCAAGCTCTCGCCAATCCAGTCACCATCGCTGCCAATACGACATACGTGGTCAGCGTGAATACTGCCGGCACCTTTTTTGTGTACACCCCCGGTGCGCTGTTGTCGCAGGTGGCCAACGAAGACTTGAGTTCGGTTGTCGGCAATAACGGCCTCGCCGGCGCCCCAGGGACATTCCCGACAACCAATGGTCAGGGCAACAACTTTTTCCGGGACATCGTCTTCGTTCCCGGCGGCATTCCTCTCCAGTCGGGCACCAATTGCAATGGCACTTACTCCGGGGCATTCAGTGGCAATGTGACGGTCACGAACGGTCAGACCTGCATCCTGGTTAACGGCAGCGTGACAGGCAATATCACTCTAAATGGCGGCAGCCTGGCGATCAGGAATTCTGCGATTGGTGGAAATGTGCAAGTCCAAGGCGGGGGCACTTTCTCGATCGGTCCGTCCGCCGCAATCGGTGGTAACGTGCAGATCCAAAATATTCCCGAGGGGACGGAGCAGAACCAGATTTGCGGCGCGACCCTGCACGGCAATTTGCAGTTCCAGAACAACGGCATCCCAGTGCTGATCGGGTCTGCCTCGCCGGCCTCGTGCGCGGGCGATTACGTCGGCGGCAATCTCACCATACAAAACAACACCGGGGCCGTCAGCGTGGTCGGCAATGCAGTCAGTAACAATGTCAGCGTGCAGAACAACAGGGCGGCCGTCACCGTGAACGATAACACCGTCACCGGCAACCTTCAGAACCAGAACAACTCGGCGGCCACCAGCGTAAATAACAACATCGTCACTGGCAACCTGCAAGAGCAGAACAATACGGCGCCGACGCAGATATTTGGCAATATTGTGGGCAACAACCTGCAATGCCAGCAAAACTTCTCGATCGCGGGAGGCGAAAACACGGCCGGGCAGAAACAGGATCAGTGCGCAGCGTTCTAGAACAGCCAGAATTCGTTCTCAAGAGCCAAGCCGCGAGACGTCGGTGTTTCGGGAACTGGAATCTGGAAACTCGACACACTCCGCTGGCGGCCTTCGCCGGCAATGCGGCTACCCGTTCGTTACGCGAAAAACGTTGATCGATCCGCCCGGCGTCAGATCGAAATGCGGATACTTTGCTTGCATCGCTTTGAATGCCCCCTCTTTTTCCGCCGGATCGGTGACGAACAGAAGAACTTCCGGATACAAATTGTTTCCGATTTTCAAGCGCACATGGGGATCGCGCGCCACGTCCCGGTTCCACATCCGGCCGCCGGGATAAGGAGCAACTCCCTTCGGGACGCGGGAATTTAGATACAGACGGCCCTGGTAAGTGGCGCAGTCGATTCTCACCGAATGAGGAATGAGAAACCAGGTGTTCGTCTCAATTTCGATCGTCTCGTACTTGTCTGTGAAGGACCAATCTGTGACGGGCGTGGTCACAAGATTCCCTTTGAGCCATAGTCCAGACCGCCGATCTTTGGCGGCTTTCGGATCATTGGGATCAAGGCCCGTGAAACGCAGGACCACGAGCGCGACAAACAACACGATGACTACGGCTCCCACTATCTTCAACAGTATCTTCAAGGCTTTCCTCCCCGCAGTCGGAGCACCTCAGACCCGAACCGCGCTCTGAATACTGCGCGCGGGCGGAGGCATAGCAGCTCGCTATTCTGCTTGGCGGCGGAAGCCTACCATAACGGAAACCGCGCGCGCCTGAAATCCCACATTCCGCAAATGTCTCAATCCGATCACCGGCCGAGCTTGACATCGAAAGCGCCGACGGCGTATTAACTCCGAGCAGACCACTCTCGTTTCCCGATTCGTCGTAGTGGAAACTGCTCGGTGAGCGTTAAGCTTCCTGCATCTTGAGGGATCGTTTTCAACTTTGGCGGCAAGCGGCAGGCGCTTTGCCGCAGAGCCGAAAGGGGCAATGGAAATGCGAGCGAAGCGACGCTTCGGCTATGAGGCGGGAAGTGCTGCAATCGTATGCGCGGCGGTATGCATGGCCTTCGCGCCCGTTTTCGCACCGGCCTTTGCGCAAACTTCCCCGGCGCAAAAAGAAGGCACCTCTGGAGTCCCATCCAACTTATTCACCGACGTGGTGCATGCAGAGCCGCCCGGCGGACCGGCGCCCCGCACCGCCGATGGCCATCCCGACTTATCGGGAGTCTGGTTTCCCAACGGCGCGGGAATCGACATAGAACTCGCCGAACATGTCGATCCCGATGCCAGGCGTCTGTTCGATCCTAAGGTGACCCCGGAAGAAAAGCCTTCTCTGCAGCCTTCGGTGATCGCCAAAATCAAATCGCTGGGTGACGCGCTGCGCGTGCAGGGTGGACCGAAGTGTGAGCCGGAAGGCGTCCCCGGCATGTTCTTGATGTCGCCGCCTCGTCCGTGGCCCATACAACTGGTGCAAACGCCCGGGCAGTTGGTGCAGTTGGTGGAATTCCTCAACAACTTTCGCGTGGTGCCCACCGATGGCCGTCCCCATGAGAAAAATCCGGACCCTACGTTCAACGGCGACGCTGTGGGCCATTGGGAAGGAGACACGCTGGTCATCGACGTCATCGGACTGGATGAAAGAAGCAGGGCGTTTCTGGGGACGGGATCGGAATTTCTGCACAGCGACGAGGAGCATGTGATCGAGCGGCTGAGCCGTCCTTCGATGAATTACCTGATCTACCAGGTCACCATCGAGGATCCCAAAGCACTCACGAAGCCCTGGACTTCGGCGCCTCGCCGCTGGACGCTCTCGCTCGACCATGAGCCCTTGCAAGAATATTATTGTCTAGGAGGCGCCCCAGCGGCCGGGGCACCATAAAGCCGGCAAGAAATTCCAACCTAGTGTCTGGAGAATGCTGTAGACGGGGTTGAGTCCGAACTCGCTCCGCTTTCCTTGAGGTCCATGCGTTCAATGAGACCGTCCGCGATGGTATAGACGTGCCAGACCTCGCTGTCAGAAAGGAGATCGCCATCAAGGCTTTTTACGAGTTGATGAACTTTGACGTCGGTAATGCGGCCTTCCCGGTCGATGACCTCAAGTGGTTCCACGTGAGGATCAAACTCCTTCCACTGACGGGTCCAATACGACCGAATCTCTTCCTTCCCGACGACTCGCCCGCCTTCCGATGCCTTGGGCCAGCTAACGTTCTCACTCATGAGCGCCAAGGCGCTGTCGATATCCCGATGATTGAAGGCAGAGTACGCCTGAGCTATCAACATGCGTGTGTTCGGCATGAATCCTCCGGGGTACATATGTGTGCCTTACACATAGATGCACACCCGGTACCACCTGGCATTGGAAACCTCTCAGGGATTAGGGAGCGAGAGAGCCCACGTATGCGGCGATGGCGATCATATCGTCTTCGGACAAATCCGCCACCGGAGCTCTCATCAGCGAGACGGCGTCTCCGCCGCGGGTCCAGTGTTGAATGTCATACAGCTGGCGGAAGATGTAGATCGGCTGAAGGCCGGCGATGCGCGGCACGTCTCCCATCGGATTGCCTTTGAGCGACTCTCCGTGGCAGGACGTACACGCGACGGTCTTGCCCGGGCCTCCCATCAGGACCAACTCCTTGCCTCGGGAAAGACTTCCCGGCGGGACGTAAGCGATGGTCCCCGAGCCATGCGTATCGCGAGCCATGATTCGCTCCGGATCTTCCGGCAGAACGATGATGCGATGCCCCAGCGGTTCCTCGCCTCCGGCGGGAAGAGGAAGCCGCATGCCCCCCTGGGCCACATAGCTCTTCGGCACCATCTCCGCTTCGACCACCTTGATGTAGGGGAAGGGCTTGAGCGAGGCGAAATATTCCGCGGTCTGCCGCACGTCGTCGTCCGACATGGCCTTGGCGATCTGGTCCATGATGCCGCCGGTCCTGCGGGCGCCGCTCTTCATCTCCTCCAGCTGGCGCGCGATGTAGGTGGCCGTGAAGCCGGCGACGATAGCGGATTCCGGGTGGCCCATTCCATTGGGCAGATGGCAGGAGTCGCACGCGCGCACGTCGCCCTGGCCCTTGGCGACGACGCCCGGCATGGCGGGATGGTCCTCGGGAAACCAATCCGGCGGATTCATGAGGTCGTCCACCTGCTTCGCGGTATAGCTCTTGCTGCTGCCCGCCACCTTTACGGGCGTATTGGGATCTTCTCGCGGAGGCTGCACCTTATCCGCCACAGGAAAAGCCCAGCCGGGCGGCAGCGCGGGGGCTTGTTGCTGCGGGGCTGCCTGCATCACAGGGACGAGCGTCAAGCTGGCAAACAAGGCGTAAAGCAGAACCTTCATTCAGTCCTCCCGAAACGATCTCAGCGCGCGCTCTGGCAACTGGACTCGATCCCCTGAATCTGCCGATTCAGGTTCGCGAGGCGCGCTTTCCGGCTTCAATGATTGCTGCGCAAACATACGTGGGCCACCGTCTGGTGTCAATCGAAGCCGCAGCCGAAGCGGTACAATATCTAAATTGGACGGCTTGCGTCAGTGAGACGGTCCTGCAGCAAAGTGCGAGGCTTGACGCCGGAGGCCTCGATGCGATACACAGGCGCACTGCTGGCGCGGGTCGTGTGATTCTCTGAGACGAAAGGAGAATTCGAGATGCCGAGTCGATTGCAGGTGGCGCTCGTAACCGTTTTGGCGAGCTTGGCTCTTTCGTCCGCATTGTCGGCGCAAACGGATGCTCGCGGGGCCGCTCAGGGAGCCGCGGCTAGTGTGCCGATTGCAGGTTCCCACGACCTTACCGGAGTATGGAACATGCTTCGGAGCCCGTACGATTTTTCCTCGTTCGCCAAGGGAGACCCGCCGATGACGGCCTGGGGCGAGGAAAAGTTCAAAGAGGCCAAGCCCTCTCAGGGACCGCGAGGCGTGCTGCTCAGCCAAACCAACGACCAGGTCTACAAATGCTTTCCGCCGGGCATGCCGTACATCTACCTGCAGGTCTTCCCCATGGAAATCGTGCAGACGCCGACGGAAGTGATCGAGCTTTTTGAGTACGATCATTTTGTGCGTCACATTTACACCAACGGCCGCCAGCACCCTCCCGACCTGACGCCGACCTACGACGGCGACTCCATCGGCCACTGGGAAGGAGACACGCTGGTGGTGGATACCGTGGGCCTGAACGGGAAAATTTGGCTGGATCGCGTGGGCCATCCCGAAAGCGATCAGATGCACATCACCGAGCGCATCCGCCGCGTGGACCAGAAGACTTTGCAGATCGATTTTACGTTTGACGATCCCAAGGCTTATCCCAAGCCTTGGAACGCGACGCTGCGATATGGACTGCATCCCACCTGGGAGATCATGGAACACATCTGCGAGGAAAACCAAAGTTTTGAGGGCTTCGAGAAATAGAGATCTAAGCTGTGCCGGTCCTCCGACGCTCCTCACGCCACACTCGGCGCAAGCACTTAGCGTTGTCTTTTCACACTGAGAACTCGAGCCGCAGCGCGTTGACGGAATGGCGGCAGGCGCCGCTCTGGGTGCGCTTGCCGCGGCGAGCGGCGTTGTATACTCGCGCCTTGCCTCGATCGCGCAAATCGAATTATCCCAAGGGCCCCGATGGCGGCGCCTTGAAGCCTCCCGCGCTTGCGCCCGGAGCGCTGGTGCGCGTGGTCTCCACGGCGAGCCCCGCCGATCGCGCAGCGCTCGGCCGCGGCTTGGCCGAACTGGATCGGCTGGGCTATCGCCCGCGCGTGGGCGCGGCGATGCACCCTGACGGATACTTCGCCGGCTCGCTGGCGCGGCGCAAGGCGGAGCTGGAATCGGCGCTTGCCGATCCCGACGTGAGCGCGGTGATTTGCGCGCGCGGCGGGTACGGCACGGCCACGCTGCTGGATCAGCTGCGATTGCCGCGCGGGCTGCGGCCCAAGCTCCTAGTCGGCCATAGCGACGTCACCATATTGCAGGCGCATCTTTGGACAAAGCTGCGCTGGACTTCGCTGCACGGCCCGATGGTCGCGGCCGGATGGGACCACGGCGCGGGGAACCCCTCGGGATACGATCTCAACTCATTTCTCGACGCCTCGGGAGGCAAGCGCAAATCGTGGACTCTCCCGCTCGCTGGCGAGCCGCTCTCGCGCGGCGAAGCCTCCGGCCTGCTGCTGGGCGGCTGCATCACGCTCGTCGAAACCACGCTGGGCACGCCGTGGGAGTTCGACACGCGCGGCGCGATCCTCTTTCTCGAGGATCGCGGCGTGAAGCCCTATCATCTGGATCGCATGCTCGTGCACCTCATGCAAGCGGGGAAATTTCGCGGCGTGCGCGGTATTCTCCTCGGAGATTTCCCGGATTGCGAGACGCCAGCGGGAAGCACGGTTTCCGTGCGCGACGTTTGCCGGCGCATCCTAACGCCTCTGCGCGTGCCGATCGTCTTTGGCGCGCCGTTCGGGCATACCACGCGGCCCATGCTGACGCTGCCGCTGGGCGTGCGCGCCCGTCTGCACGCGGCCGGCGAAGGCCGCCTGGAGATTCTGGAACCGGCGGTGACGACGCCGTCGAACAAACAATGATCATTTGTCATTCCGAGGAGTCCGCTCCGCGGACGACGAGGAATCTGCTTTTTGTTCTTACCTTCGTCAAGCAAAATCAGATCCCTCACCGCCGTCCAGAATGCGGCCGGGTTCAGGATGACAACAGGGGCTATTCGCAACCATGATTGACCACGATATCGAAGCGATCTACCTGATTGGCATTGGCGGCGCGGCAATGGCGCCGCTGGCGGGCATGCTGGCCGAACGCGGCTATCGCGTGAACGGCTCGGATACGGGCGTCTACCCTCCGGCCTCCACGCTGCTCGAAAAATTGGGCATTCGCTGGAAAAACGGCTTCGCCGAGGCGAATCTTGCGCCGCAGCCGGACCTCGTCGTCGTCGGCAACGCCATCTCGCGCGGCAATCCCGAACTGGAGTTCGTCCTCGACCACAAGATTCCCTATCGCTCGCTTCCCGAAACGATCCAGGAGTTTTTCCTGCCAGGACACGATTCGCTGGTGGTGGCCGGCACGCACGGCAAAACCACCACCACTTCCCTGCTAGCCTGGATCTTTCAGGTGGCGGGACGCCGTCCCGATTTTCTGATCGGCGGCGTGGCGGAAAATTTCGGCAAGAGCTATGGCCTCGGCGGCGGCAAGGAGTTCATCGTGGAAGGCGATGAGTACGACTCCGCGTTTTTCGACAAGGGACCGAAGTTTCTGCACTATCGACCCGACGACCTCATCATCACATCCCTCGAGTTCGACCACGCCGATATTTACGCCGACCTCGCGGCCATCGAGCTGCAATTCCGTCGGCTGGTGAATCTGGTGCCGCGCCGCGGGCGCATCGTCTGCTGGGGAGAAAGCGCCACGGTGCGCGGCGTGGTAGCCAAGGCGTTTTGCCCGGTCGAAACTTACGGATTCGGCGGCGACAATTTCTGGATCGCGGGCGATCTGGAGTTCACGGAAGGCGCCACGCATTTTCGCGCCGCGCGCCAGGGCGAGGAACGCGCGCGCATCGAGCTGCCCATGGCGGGGCGGCACAATGTGCTGAACGCGCTCGCCGCCATCGCCATCGCCGATGGACGCGGCATCGCGCGCCAGTCCATCGAAGAGGCGCTGCGCACCTTTCGCGGCGTGGCCCGGCGCATGCAAATTCGCGGCGAAGCGGGCGGCGTCACCGTGGTCGACGACTTCGCGCATCATCCCACGGCCATTCGCGCCACCATCGAGGCCGCGCGCACGCGCTGGCCCCGGCGGCGGCTGTGGGTGGCGTTCGAGCCGCGCTCGAACACCATGCGGCGGCGCGTCTTCGAGGACGATCTCGCCGCGGCGCTCTCCGCGGCGGACGGCGCCGTACTGGGCGCGGTGAATCGCGCGCAGTTGCTCTCGGACGCCGAGCGGCTCTCGCCGGAGCGCGTGATCGAACGCGTGCGCGCGGCAGGCCGGCGCGGCACGGCGCTGCACTCGGCCGGCGAAATCGCGGAATTTCTGGCCGAGGAGTCGCGCGAGGGCGATATCATATTGGTGCTCTCGAACGGCAGTTTCGACGGACTATGCGACAAGCTGCTGACGCTGCTCTCAACGCGAACCACGGCTCCGTCATCCCACCGCGCGTGAACCCGCCACGCGCCGGAAACCCCGACGGCGCTCGTTGCGGCGCGACGGCGTCCCCGCACTCGCAGCTTCCAATGCCCTTCGTTGTCATTCTGAGCGGAGCGAGGAATCTCTCCTGCTCTTTCTGGTCGTCGGTTTGTGCATTTGCACTCGTCCTTGTACTCGTCGCTCCCGCGCCTGCGCGGGCCACGATTCGCTATGACGTCTCCCTCGCGCATCCCGAGCGCCACCAGTTTCACGTCACCATGACCGTGCCGGTGACGTCGCCCTGGACGTTCGTGCAGATGCCGGCCTGGAACGCGCTCTACCAAATCCGCGACTTCGGCGCGCGCGTCACCGACTTTCGCGCATCGGACGCGGCGAACAATTCCCTGCCCGTGCGCCGTCTCGACAAGGGCACCTGGCAGATTGACACGTACTCGCACGGCTCGGCCATCTCCGGCCTTCGCATCCAGTACACAACGTTCTGGGACGACCCCGGCCCCTTCGATACGCAGCTCAATAGCGACCACGCCTTCATCAATCTGGCCATGATCCTTTGTTATGTGCCGGAGCGCCGCGGCGAGGATGACGTGGTGCATTTCACAGACGTGCCGCGGGATTGGCGCACCGCCGTCGAACTTCTTCCAGACAAAGCCTCGCCGGACAAATCCGCGCCCAGCGGCGCTGCATTCGACACGCCCAACTTCGTTGCGCCCAACTACGACGCGCTCGTCGACGCGCCGGTGGAGATCGGGCAATTCGAGGAGTGGAGCTTTACGGGCGGCACGCAAGGCGCGGGCCGCACCATCCGCGTGGTCTATCACGGCGAGCGCGTGGATCACGACGCGCTCACGCACATGCTTTCGCAGATCGTGAACTACGAAACCGGCATGATGGGCGGCGCGCCCTTTCCCGAGTACACCTTTTTCCTGCACGTGGGCCCGAATTACGGCGGCGGCGGAATGGAGCACGCCAACTGCACGGCCATTTCGGTGGATAGCTTCGCGCAATTGATGAACGTGAGCGCGCACGAATTTTTCCATTTGTGGAACGTGAAGCGCATCCGGCCACAGACGCTCGAGCCGGTGGACTACACGCGGGAGATGTATACGCGCGCGCTGTGGTTTGCCGAAGGAGTCACCAGCACCTATGCGGCTTATACGCTGGTGCGCACCGGGCTTTGGAGCCACGCGCAGTTTCTGGCCGACCTCGGCCAGCAGATCAACGAACTCGAATCGCGCCCGGCTCGCGCCTGGCAGAGCGCCGAGGAGTCCAGCCTGGACACCTGGCTCGACAAATACAGCTTGTACAACCGGCCCGAGTTCAGCATCTCGTACTACAACAAGGGCCAGTTGCTGGGCGTGGCGCTGGACATCCTGATTCGCGACGCCACCGATAATCGCGCCAGCCTCGACGACGTCATGCGGCGCATGAACCGGGAGTACGCCGAGCGCGGGCGGTTTTACGACGATAGCGCGGACGTGGAGCGCGCGGTCGAGGAAGTGGTGCGCGACGAGGCCGTGGGCGAGGCCGAGCCAGGCTCGGCCCCGAATGCCGTGCCCGGCACCGAACCAAACGGCGAGGCGAATCCAGGAGTCGGTGCCGGACCGCGTGCCGGCAGCACCTTCGCGGACTTCTTCCGGCGCTACGTCAGCGGCACGGACGAAATGCCGTTCGCCGATCTGCTGGCGCGCGCGGGGCTCACGCTGGGGATGCTAAGCCAAAGCAAGGCGTCCGCAGTGCAAGGCGTGCCGCAGGTTTACTATGTGCAGGAAGCGCCCGGAGCCACCGAGCGCCAACTGCGCATCCGCAACGGCATCGTGCAGGGCACGACAGACGCCGGCGTTGGCCGCCCCGCAGCCGTTCGCTGACCTGTCGTCACCCATTAGCATCCCGCCCCACGATGTTCGCTCAGGGTGACGACGCTCATCGGGTCGCGTCAGTTTTGATAACATAGGCGCTGATACCGTCCTCGATTGCCCCTGAGCGAAAACGAACGGAGGTGCGCCGTGCCGAAATCGAACCTGCCCTCTCGCCGAGAGTTCCTCGAAGCCGCCGCCGCGAGTACCGGGCTGGTGCTGACCGGCTCAGCCAACAGCACCTGGGCTGGCGATCCGTCCGCTAATCCCGTCAGCGAACCCGCCGTCGCCCCGGTGGACAAAACCGAGACGGAAGCCGAGACCGCCGGCGTGAATCCCTTCACCGATCCCGCCTATGCCGTCGGCGCGAAAATGCGCCTAGAAGAGTTCAGCCGCCGCGTCGATCCCGAGCAGGCCAAGGCCATCTTCGCTCGCATGACCAGCCTCGATGCCGAGCCTTGGGTCGCGGCGTGGACCAAGCTGGCCGTGCCCTACGAGCGTCAGGCCGAGGGGCTCGAATCGCAGGGCAAAATAGCGGAAGCCAACAAAGCCTACGAAAAAGCGTCGAATTACTACAGCATCGCGAAATTCCCGGTGATCAATCATCCGGCGAAGCAGGCGGCCTACCGCAAGTGTGTGGAAACGTATCTCAAGGCGGTGCGTTCGCAGGACCCGCCGATGGAGCGCGTGGCGATTCCCTTTGAAGGCAAGGAGATCATCGGCTATCTGCGCAAACCGAAAGGCGTCACGCGGCCGCCCGTGGTGATCGCCACCGGCGGCGTGGACGTCTACAAGGAAGACCGCGAGGTCAACGATATCCTGGGCATCGGCGCCGCTTCCTTTTCCATGGACATGCCGGGCGCGGGTGAATGCCCCGTGTGGAACACGCCGAACGCCGAACGGCTGTACGTCACCACCATCGACTTTCTGCTCACGCGCCAGGACCTGGACGCGCGGCGGCTCGGCTTCATCGGGCGCAGCTACGCCGGCTACTGGGGCGCGAAGATGGCTTACGTCGAGCCCAAGCGCATTCGCGTCGCGGCCGAGCTCGGCGGCCCGATTCACTACACCTGGCAGCAGGATTGGCTCGAAGGCCGCAAAAGCGAAAAGACCTACTTCTGGTCCGTGCTCGACTCCATGATCTACAGCAATGGAGTAAAAAATTACGACGAGCTGGTGAAGACCGCTCCCGCCCTGTCTCTTATCGAGCAAGGCTGGATCGATAAGCCCTCCGCGCCCATGATCATGATGAATGGCGAAAAAGATGCCTGGATTTCACCGCGCGAAATTCAGTTGCTGCTCGAACACGGCGCGCCCAAAACCGCTCGCCTCATCCCCGACGGCGCGCACCTGGGCCGCTTCAGCACCCACACCGCCGGCGTCAATCAGAGCATCATCGAATTCATCCGCTTCCACCTGAACGCCTGACGACGTTCTGAAGCAGTCCTACTTCGCGGATTTCAGCTTGATCTCGGCGGTTTCGCCCTGCACTTCGATCGCCGTGCCGAACGGCTTGGACTCCTCGGCAACCCGCTCCAGGATGTAGCGCGCTCTCGCGCCGGTGGCGGGCGAGGGCAGGCCGCGCGTAACCAGAAACTCGTTGTTGGTGTATTCACTGTGAACGTCGGGCTGGCCTTCGCCCAGGGTATTTAAGACGACGGGCCGCAGCGAAATCGATTTCAGATTTCTCCGCCCGTGAGCATCAGCCTGACCCTCGAATTCCACATACGCGACCATGCTCTCCCAGGCCATCGGCTCATCGATATAGGTGAGCGTGGGCGGCGCGTTGTAGATCAGATTCCCCAGATCGTAGAAGATCGGCCGGCCGCGATAGATCTCCACGCCGTGCAGCAGCGGCGCGCCGTGCATCACGACGATGTCCGCTCCCGCATCGATCTCCTGGTGCGTCCACTTTTGCAGCCACGGGTTGGGCGCGAGGCGCTCCGCCATGCCTTCGGTGAAAATGGTGGAGAAGGAGTGATTCGAGAAGACGTGATTGTGCTGGTAGACGATCACCAGATCGGCGTTCTGGCGCGCCTCGCGAACGCTTTGCAGGATGCGCTGGGCGTCTTCGGGATTCGGAGTGTTCCCGGGCGCGCCAGGCAGGTCAGCGGTGGCTTCATTCTCCTTCCCGCCCGCCTCCACACGCAGTTCGTTCACGCCCGGGCGATCCGCCGCGGCGCTGCCGCCCGGCGCAATCAGGCCCGAGGCGCTGGCGATCAGCGCAATCGTGCCTTTCGCCGTATGCAAATAGCCCGGCGCGGATGCCTCCGCGATGTTATTCCCCGTTCCGGCATGAACGATCTTGCGCGCATCCGCCTCGCGAATGGTGTTATGGATGCCGGTCACGCTCAGATCGAACGCGTGATTTCCAGCCAGCGCCACCAGGTTGAAGCCGAGCGTCTTGAGCGCGTCCAGCGCTTCCGGCGGCGTGAGAAACCCGCGGCCCTCGTGGGTCGTTTCGCCCTTCTCCGCCACGGCGGATTCCAGATTGGTGAAAATCACGTCGCTTTTGAGCAGGTTCTGCCCATTCAATAAGCTCTGGATAACCGGCACTTCCGCCGGAGCCGTCGCTCGCATATCCGAGCGCATCATCGACTGACCAGCCAGCGTCACCACAATCGGACCAGCGGCAGGCGCCACTTGAGCCCATGCGGCCAGCACCTGTGCCCACGCCGCCGCGATCATCACGCCCCCGATCGCGGATGCGACCGCCACAAGCGCCGCGCCCCGCGCCCTTTTCCTCACGCCGCGCCCGAATTTCGCAGTGCTATCCACACTCATTCCCTTTCGCATTTGCGGCTTTCTTATTCCACTTTCCGCAGAGCGATAACCTACACCCGCACCTCGCCCGGCGCAAATCCCCAACGATTGGTCGCCGAGGATTCGGCCGGTGATGACAGGCGCTGAAGCTTCAAAGACTGTATCGCCCGCGGAAATGTCAGGGCAGCTTGTTTACCAACTTGCGCGCGGCCAGCGAAAGCATCAGCCGCGTCGAGCCGCTGAAAATCATGCTGATGCCCACGAGCGTTCCGATGGCCCATTCGGTGCTCACCGGCCATGTTCTCCAAATCAGGAAGCCCAGAATCAACGTGACGATGCCATCCAGCACCAGCCATCCGCGAGCCTGTGCCGCAGGCAGTTGAAACGCCAGAATCAGCTCCAGCACGCCTTCGACAAACAAGTAGATGGCCAGCGCCAACGTCAAGGTGAGCAGACCTGCCACCGGATGTGCCAGCAGGTAAATGCCGACCCCGATGTACAGCACGCCAAGCAGCAACTGCCACACCATCCCGCCGATTCTTCGCAGTTCCCAGGCAAACCACAGATGCCCGACTCCGGCAAATACCAGCAGCCAGGCGACCACAATATTGACGGCGATTCCCGCTGCGAGTGGAAGCCCAATCGCCAGAATCCCGGCAACGATCATCAACACGCTGATTGCAACAGCCCAACCCGTGAAATGTTTCACTTCGGTGGTCATGGTGGAAGTGGCCATAGCTATTCTCTCCACAGAAGGGATTTGGGGTATGCGGCCAGCCTACGCTTGTTACGGCGCGGGCGTCAACAAGCGCACCGCACCGTTCACGCCGCCTTATTATTTCCCGAGGATTTGGCGGGCGATGACCAGGCGCTGGATTTCGCTGGTGCCTTCGCCGATGGTGCAGAGCTTCACGTCGCGGTAATACTTCTCCGCGGGATAATCCTTGATGAAGCCGTAGCCGCCGAAGACCTGCACGGCTTCGTTGGCCACGCGCACGGCCGTCTCGCTGGCGTAGAGCTTGGCCATGCTGGACTCCTTGGTGTAGCGAATCGCGCCGTTGGTGGCAGTGGACTGGTCGGCGAGCCAGGCGGCGCGGTAGACCATGCCGCGCGAAGCGGCGATCTCCGTAGCCATGTCCGCGAGCTTGAACTGGATGGCCTCGAATTCGCCGATGGGCTTGCCGAACTGCTTGCGTTCCTGCGCGTATTTCGTGGCGGCGTCGGAGGCGCCCTGAGCCATGCCCAGCGCCAGCGCGGCGATGGAGATGCGTCCGCCATCGAGGATTTGCAGGCTATTGACGAAGCCATCGCCCTGCTTGCCCAAAAGATTTTCTTCGGGCACCAGACAATCGCTGAAGACCACTTCGGAAGTGTCGCTGGCGCGCATGCCCAGCTTGTTTTCTTTTTTGCCGGGACGGAAACCCGGCGTGCCCTTTTCGATTATGAAGGCGGAGATGCCGTGCGAGCCTTTGCCCTGGTCGGTGACAGCCATGGCCACGCAGACGTCAGCGTAGTGGCCGTTGGTGGTGAAGGTTTTCGCTCCGTTGAGCACCCAACCGCCGCGTGCGTGCTTCGCCATGGTGCGCGTGCCGCCGGCGTCGGAGCCGGCTTCGGGCTCGGTGAGCGACCAGCAGCCGAGTTTCTTGCCTTGCGCGAGAGGCACAACGTATTTCTGCCGCTGCGCCTCGGTGCCGAATTTGTAGATGTGGTTGGTGCAGAGCGAATTGTGCGCGGCCACGATGAGCCCCACGGAGCCATCCACGCGCGCGAGTTCCTCGATGGCGATGGCGTATTCGATGTAGCCGAGTCCCGCGCCGCCGTACGTTTCCGGGAAGATGACGCCGAGCAGGCCGAGATCGGCCAGATTGGGGATGATTTCGGACGGAAAGTGCGAGGCTTCGTCCCATTCCATGACGTGCGCAGCGATTTCCGCCTGCGCGAAATCACGCACGGTGCGCCGGAGCTGCTGCTGTTCGTCGGTGAGGGAGAAGTCCACGCTGGGCCTCGAAGAGCGCATTTTAGGCGCAGATTTAGTGTCACATGGTTCGATGCGCACGGCGAGATGCGCGGACGAGAAGGTAAAGAGCGATGAGTTTATCCGGCCTTTTCTGGAAACCAGCTCTTGTGGGACTCTAGCGTCCAGAATTTAGCCCTTAACAGTAGGTCGCGCCAATCTTTCTTAGCCAGCTCAATGGCTTCTTTTAGTTTGTCGATGTTCCCCCCGCTCACTTTTAAAGCCGCGAAGCGAAACCGCTCCAACTGGAATTCATCGAATCCTTCCAACAATGGAAGATTGTTCCCGCATTCGTTTACGAGAAGTTCGGAAACTTCAGCCCTCTCAGCTGGCGAAAACAATGCATCGACGCGCCGTTGGGTTTCTTCGCTTAATTTCGTGCTCACCAGCGTTATGCGGCGGATAAGAGGGCGCGGAATTCGTGCAGGGCGCGGTCGATGGCGGAGCGATCGACGTCGCAGTGGGTGACCATGCGGATGGCGTGCTTGCCTGTGGCGTTGGCGAGGACGTTGCGCTTGGCGAGGGCGGCGGAGATTTCGGCGGCGGCGCGGCCCGTGCCGCTCACGTCGAAGATGACGATGTTGGTTTGTACCTTGCGCAGATCGACCTTGATGCCGGGGAGGCGCGCGAGCGCTTCGGCGAGATAGCGGGCGTTGGCGTGGTCTTCGTGCAGGCGCGCGGGAGATTTTTCTAGCGCGACCAGGCCGGCGGCCGCCAGCACGCCGACTTGCCGCATTCCGCCGCCGTAGAGTTTGCGATAGACGCGGGCGCGGTCGATGAAATCGCGCGAACCGACGAGCATGGAGCCGACGGGCGCGCCGAGTCCTTTCGAGAAGCAGAACATGACGGAATCGAATTTGCGGCTGATCTCGGCCACGTCGCGGCGTAGATACGTCGCGGCGTTGAAGATGCGCGCGCCGTCGAGATGCACGCGCAGGCCGAGGGCGTGCGCGCGGTCGCAGATGTCGTCGCTGACTTCGGGCGGATAGACCGTGCCGCCGGCCATGTTGTGCGAACTCTCCAGGCTGATGAGCGCGGTTTGCGCGCGGAAGCCGCCCTTGGGGCGAATGAGCGGCTCGATGCGGTCCCAGGTGAGAATGCCGTCCTCGACGAAGGTGGTGCGCGGCATGCAGCCGGCCACGGCGGAGATGGAGTCCATCTCGTATTGATGGATGTGGCCGCGCTCCTCGACGATGACTTCGTCGCCGTGATGCGTCCAGGTTTTGATGGCGACGAGATTGCCCATGGAGCCGGAGGGCACGAAGAGGCCGGCTTCGCGGCCGAAGATTTCGGCGGCGCGAGCTTGCAGCTTGTTTACCGTGGGATCCTCGCCGTAGACGTCGTCGCCGACGACGGCTTCGGCCATGGCGCGACGCATCTCCGGCGTGGGGCGCGTGACGGTGTCGCTGCGGAGGTCGACGGCGGTGATGGCGGCGGGCTGGCGTTCGGGCTCGGGGATGGTTTGGGTGGCGGCGATTGGATTCATGCCAAGCTCCTTTATGGGTGGTCCGTCAGTCCAGCAGGGCGACGAAGACTTCGTTCGAGACGGCTAGGCGGGCGGGCGCGAGGCGCACGCGGCTGCCGTCGCATTCGACCAGGCCCTGAGCGCGCAACTCTTCGATGCGTTTTCCCAGCCTATTGTACTGCGCTTGTTGCTGCGCCCCATATTGAGCTTCGATGGGGGCCAGGTCGATGCCGTCGAGCTGGCGCAATCCCAGAAAAAGCTCTTCGTCGAGCGCCTGCCTGGGCGTGAGCTCTTCCAGCTGTTCGAGCGGAAGGCGGCCGCTTTCGATGGCGGCGGCGTAGGCGGCGGGATCGTGGGCATTGGCCCAGCGGAAGCGGCCGTCGAAGGAGTGGGCGCCGGCGCCGAAGCCGAGATAGGGTTCGCGACGCCAGTATTTGAGATTGTGGCGCGAACGAAAACCGGGCAGCGCCCAATTGGAAATTTCGTAATGATCGTAGCCGGCCTGGCGCAGGCGCTCGCAGGCCAATTCGTAGGAGTCGGCCATGGCGTCGTCGGAGGGGACGGCAGTGGCGGAGTAGCGCGCGCCGCCGGCGAGCAGTTCCCTGCCTAGGCGGCTGCCTTCATCGACCTCGAAAAGATAGATGGAGATGTGCTCGGGGCGGAGGCGCAGGGCTTCATCGAGGGAGCCGCGCCAACTTGCGGGGGTCTGATACGGGAGGCCGGCGATGAGGTCGAGGCTGATGTTGGCGAAGCCTTCGGAACGAAGAGAATTGATCGCGGCAAAAATGTCTTCGCGGCGGTGCATGCGCCCGGCGGCTTTGAGTTCGGCGTCGTGGAAGGACTGCGCACCGAGGCTGATGCGATTGATGCCGGCGGCAAGCCATGCGGCGGCCTTTGCAGCAGTGATGGTTTCGGGGTCGGCCTCGAGGGTTGCTTCGGTGCTGGCCGCACGGGCTCTGGAGGAAGGAACACCCGAATCGGGAGGGCAAAATTCAGAATGCACGGCGTCGAGGATGTGCGCGAGGTCGGCGGGATCGAAGAGGCTGGGCGTGCCGCCGCCGAGATAGATGGTGTCGGCAAGGGGACACGACGAATAAGTAAGATCCGGAGGGCCGCCAAAGGGCGGTGCCCCCTGGGCCACAAGGCCGTCAGCCGAGTGCAGGCCGGCGGCTTTATGGAGGGCGCGCCAATTCGTGATTTCGCGTTCGACGGCGCGGGCGTACGGGGCGTAGGCCGAGGGCGAAGCGACTCCCGTATGGAAGTTGCAGTAGGTGCACTTGGTCTGGCAGAAAGGCACCTGGATATAGGTGCCGAGGGAATGGCCAGCAGAGTACGGCCCGACGACATTGTTAACGCGCGAAAGCTCCTGATCTCCATGACTTTCGCGCGGAGAGTTAACGCGCGAAAGCTCCTGATCATTTTTGTCGACCACGAAACGCGCATCCTGTAGGTGGCCCTTTCGCGGAAGATGACTTTCGCGCGAAGGCCCCCCACCCCACTTTTTTTGTAAACGTTTTCATTCTAAGACACTTATATCGACATACTGGCAAACGTCATCATTCTAAAAGGTTTACTAAGAATCGCTTCTTGAGAGTACATGTTATAGATGCTAATAGAGTTATGGCCAATTATGGTCTCCGCTCGTGCGATCAAAGACTTTGCGCGAACGTCATTCTCGTAAACGTTATCATTCCAAAGCAGTTGCTGATCAGTTTGGCCCAAGAATGTGCGGTTTTTGAGCAAGAGTATCATTCTGTGAGACTTAGTACTACGCTTGCCTCGTGGAGTAACGAAGGCGAGCTCGGCCCAAGCGGACGGAGTTGCGACACGAGAACACGGCGGTCCTGCGCAAAATTCGAGCATGTTCCATTTTACCGCACGAGTAAAGCAAATCGGGGCGCAGCTAGTGGTGCCATTTGGAATCCACAGGCATTACACTCCCATCTCCGCCCTGCGCTCGTTAAATACGAGCCAGACGGCAAAGGTGAACGACCTTGTAATTCGTCTATCTGACAAGTTCGTCTACTCCAGGACATTTTCCGTGGAGACACAAAGGTTGGTGGATAATTGCGGCGGAAGCGTGAAATATGGCGAAACAGCTTTTCTTTTGCCTGGCAGGCCGTCGGTGAACGAATTTATGCGCAAGCGATTGGGATTAGACATTCCGTCTGCCTCGTCAGCAGGGTAGCGCGACACATCATTGCTTTCGTGGCCGTGATCGCGCGATCCTCTCTTTCAGCATTGCGTCAAGCAAACACGAAAAGCCTCAGGTCTCCCGACACGCTTCGTCGGAGCGACCTGAGCTACAAGGTCCGGTCACTTTTTCGAATGGCCTTTGAGATTGAGGGCCACTGCGGCGCGGATTAGAGATTTCAGGGCGGGCTCATCGATCTTGTCGGATTCGTGGATGTCGATGGCGCGGCGGACATTGCCGTCCAGGCTGGAGTTGAACAACCCGGCGGGGTCCTTCAACGCGGCTCCTTTGGCGAAGGTCATCTTGACCACGTTCTTGTAGGTCTCACCCGTGCAGACGATGCCGCCGTGGGAGAAGACGGGCGTTCCCGGCGATGTGGCCTTGGCCCACTTCCACTCTTCGACGATCTCCGGGTCCGCTTCGTGTATGAGTTCGCGCACTTTCGCGAGCGTCTTGCCACGCCAGTCCCTTAGTTCCCTGATTTTGGCGTCGATTGATGCAGAAGCGTCGGTTGATGCAGAGGCGGATTCCACCGCGGCCGGCCTTTTCATTTATAGCTCCCACTCTCGTACGCAATATAGATGCGCTGAGCGCGACCCGCAAGGCGAAGCTGCGCGAGTTTCAAGGTGAGCCTGCGCAGTGGAAGGCTCGTCTGGTTCGATATCGGCTCGGAAGATGGGACAAAGTTCGCACAGCCAAGAGTGGCTGTGCCACGTAGCTGTGCCACTTAGCTGTGACACGCCGTGCTAACGACGATGAAATGCGGTGTAATAAATCAGGATCCCGATAAAGGCGACTGTAGCGAGGAGCATCGTCGCGAAAACAATTGCGGCGGGCCAGAAAACCCAAGGCCACGATTCTCCTTTTCTGATGTGCTGTGTGGCGTTGCGCAACGAGAACGCCGCCAAATGGAATCAGAGCGAAGGCGGGCATAAAAGCATCGAGATCCGGTCCCTTGCACCCATGCCGGTAACAGTAAATAGACGGCAACAGAATCGATAAGACGTAGACGATGGCGATGAAATACGAAATTGCCAGGCCCAGCCTGCGCAACATAAGTTCGATCCTCAAAATCCTATTGTCGTTGGCGCACGAAGAGCCACGTTAGCACTACCGTGGCAGTCCCGCGAACCGAGCGACGAGCGGGCCACCGTTCTACTCGATTTTCTTTATGGCAATTTTTCCGGCGTCGGTGCGGGCCGCTCGTTGCGGGCCGTTCGTTGCGAGGGTGGGCGGCGCGGGGTACACTGGCCGCGAATGGCACGCGGGAAACTCATCGTCCTCGAAGGGATCGACGGCGCCGGAAAAGGCACGCAGGCGAATCTGCTGATTCGCGCTCTCGAAGAGCGCGGCCTGGCCGTGGCGCGATTCGGCTTTCCGCGGTATGAGTCCTCGTTTGGGCAATTAATCGCGCGATTCCTGAACGGCGAGTTTGGGCCGCTGCCGGCCGTGGATGCGCACTTCTCCGCCCTGCTCTATGCCGGCGACCGATTCGAGGCCAAGGCCGATTTACAGGCGGCGCTCGATTCGGGAAAAACCGTGGTGACCGACCGCTACATCGCTTCCAACCTGGCTCATCAAGCGGCGCGCGTCGCAGCCGAGGAGCGGCCGGAGTTCGTCGCCTGGCTGCGGCAGTTGGAGTACGGCACCTACGGGCTTCCCCTCGAGGATGTAGTGATTTATCTGCGCGTGCCGGCCAAGGAAGGACACCGGCTGGTGGGGCTGAAGTCCACACGCAGCTACACAACGAGCAAACGCGATCTGCAGGAATCCGATGTGGTTCATCTGAAGGAGGCGGCGCTGGTCTACGACGAACTGGCGGCGGCGCCTAATTGGGTGACGATTGAGTGCTTCGAGGCGAAGTCTGGGAGGCATTTGTCGCCGGAGGAGATCCATCGAGCGGTGAAGGAAGCGGTGGATTCGCGGGTGCTCTCGCGGGCGGAGTAGGAGCACAGCCAAGAGTGACTGTGCCACCGGGCTTCGGCCAAAAGAAAGAGTGCGAGGAGTATGGGATTTGCGGAATTTGTAGGAAACGAGCGGATCGTGGCGGCGCTGCGGGGCATGCTGGGCAGCGAGCGGGTGCCCCACGCCATGCTCTTCGCGGGGCCGCGCGGCGTGGGGAAATTCACGCTGGCGCGAATGTTCGCGCAAGCGGCCAATTGCGAGCGGCTGAAGGACGACTTTTGCGGCGAATGCGGTCCGTGCCGGTCGATCGCGCAGCTTCAAAACACGAGCGCGCTCGTCGAGCAGGGGCTGGGCGAGCGCGGAGAGAGCCCGGATTCGGCCACCGTGGAGCGGGTGCCGCTTTTGCTGCAAACGCATCCCGACGCCTGGGGCATCGTGCCCGATCCGGTGCGGCTGCGGAATCCCGTGGTGCGGCCCATCCTGCACGTCGGCCAATTGCGCGCGGTGCAGCGCGCCGCGTATTTCAAGCCGGTGGCCAAGCGCCGCGTCTTCATCATCGACGGCGCGGAGACCATGCGCTGGGACCACGCCAACATCTTCCTGAAGATCCTGGAAGAGCCGCCCGAAACGGCGACGCTGATCCTGCTGGCGCCGAATGCCTACTCGCTGCTGACCACGATTCGCTCGCGGTGCGTGCAGTTTTTCTTCAGCCCGCTGGCGCAGGAGCAGGTGGAGGAGGTGCTGCGGCGGGAGCGAGCCGATCTGCCGGCGGCGCAGCGCAAGATCGCCGCGCAGATGGCCGAGGGAAGCCCGGGAGTGGCGCTGGGGTTGAATCTGGCGGAAGCCACCGAGCTGCGCCAGTCGGTTTTCCAGATTCTCTCGGCGACGATCGAGCGGCGTTCCGCGACGGAGTTGTTCGCGGAGACGGCACGGCTGGTTAAAGAGAAAAAGGTACCCTTTGAAATCGTAATGGAACTGTTCTATAGTTTCCTCAACGACCTGCTCGAACTCTCCGCAGGTTTGGGTTCAGGCGCCCGTAATCCGGCATTCAGCAAGGAGTTCGGTAAGCTGAGCCGGCATATCGACACTGCGTGGGTTATTCGTGCCGTGGAAGCGCTCGATGAATTGAGCGCGCGCCTGCGGCGGAACGTCAACCGGCAGCTTGGGCTGGACGCTATTGCCCTAGCGCTGGCGGAAGACGCCAAAAAATAACGCGCGGTGGAAATTTATCGCGTAACTAACCGAAGACACGCTGCATCATAACCAGCGAGTCGTACCCACCATAACGATACGAGTGGAGCACGTAATCATAGAAGGAGCAGGGATGGTTAATCGCAAGTTATTCCGCCCCACCTTAACGGAAGTGAAAGAACCGCCGGCGCGTTCCACATCATCGGGACCGCAGCCGCATAAGAAGCCTGCGCCGCCCGAGCAGACCCATGCGGAGAATTTTTATTGGGTGAAGCAGATGCAGGCGCACACGCCCATGACTGTCGTGCTGAACGACGGCGAGGTGTTGCGCGGCACCGTGGAATGGTATGACCGGGACTGCATCAAGCTGACCCGTTTTGGCAGCCCGAATCTGCTCGTTTACAAACAGGTAATCAAGTACGTCTATAAGGACGGCGAGGAAGCATCATCGGGCGGAAGCAACGGGCAGTAAGTTCCGTTTGGGAGCGCGCGATCGAGCCAGCGGCTAAAGCCGCCTGTTTTGCGGCGGTGTGATGTCGCGGCTAAAGCCACGACCCACAAAGCTACGGAGTTGCCACGGGTTCGAGCCGCGACCTGCAAGCCTTACAGCTGTCACTTCGAGATTAGGAGCCGAGCCGGGCGGCGGGAATTTCCGAGACTAGTTCAGGGACCTCGATGCGGATCAGCGTGCCCGCGCCGGGGCGGCTGGAGATCTGAAACCGGAAGTCAGTGCCGTAGAGCACGCGCAGCCGCTCGTGAACGTTGCTGATGCCGATGCCGTCCACGTAAATTTGCGGCATGCGCTCCTCAGGTATCCCCGCGCCATTATCCTCGACCTCGATCGCCAATCGGCCGTCACTTAAAGAAGTGCGGATGGTGATCTGCCCGCCTTCGAGCTTGGCCGCCAGGCCGTGCTTGAGGGAGTTTTCGATGATGGGCTGCAAGAGCATACTGGGCACGAAGGCTTCCAGCGTGTCCTGTTCCACGTCCTTGAAAATCTGCAGGTTATCGTGCCCGAAGCGGGCCACTTCGATATCCAGATAGTCGTCGATAAAGTTGAGCTCCTCCTGCAGGGCCACGAACGTTTCGTGCTTGCGCAAGAGGCGGCGGAGAATATTGCCCAGCTTCAGGACCACCACGCGAGCCTGGTCGGGATCGTAGCGAATCAGGGAAGCCACGGTGTTGAGCGTGTTGAAAAGGAAATGAGGATTGATCTGGCTGGTGAGCGCGTCCATGCGGGCCTTGAGGAGCAATTGCTGGTGCTGCTCGAGGTTCATTTCGATGCGGGTGTTGTTCCAAATCTTGATGGGAACGGCCACGGCCATGACCGTCGCCAGCATGACCAGCAGCATGGACCACCAATTGTGCACGTCAATGAAAAAGAGCCAGGATGGGCGCACGGAGTGCCCTAGCAATTGGCGGCCGACTTCGAGGCCGATGCAACCGGCAAGCGGCAATACCTCCCAGCCGATGCTGGCGCCTCGCATCATGCGGGCCATCCACCTGGGGAAATTCAAAAACGTAAAGGGACCGAAATTCCATATATCGTCCTTATTGGGAATGGCCTGGCGGATCAAGCCCCCTATTAATCCGGCCAGCGCCGCGACGGGAGTGGCCAGCCATTCGTGATGGAAGAAGGCGGGCAGGCTGACGATCGAGCCTCCCAGCGGCCCGACCACGCGGCCGCCCAGCAGTCCGAGGAGGAAAGAGCCCTCGACCATCAAGTCGGCGAATTGATATTGATAGGGAGGCCCGACGAGTCTCAGCAAGACGCTGATGCCCAGCATCGGCGTAAGGAAGAGCAGCAGCTTAACTTTTTGATCGGAGTCGCGCGTTTCCACGTAGAGGGCGCGGCGAAAGACGGCCCAGCGGGCCAGCAGGGCGGCCATGGATGCGGCCACGCCAACCTTCAAAAGCAGCGTGAAGAGCAGGCCCTGTGTGGTGGAAAGAATGTCCATCGGGTTGCGAACCGGGGCGCTTGCCTAAGTTAGCCAATCGCCCAGGCGATGTAAAGCCAAGTTAGCCGTATGCTACCATCAGCGCATGAAGTCCACGCGCGGCAATCATACTGGCGGAAATCGTGGGGCGGCACGCGTGCGCGTGGTGGCCAAGGCTAATTTGCCTACGCAATTCGGGCGCTTCACGATTTTAGGAATCGAGGGGCAGAAGGCCGACGAGAGCGCTGTAGCGCTGGTTCGCGGGCGGCTGAACGGCGGCGCGATCCCGCTGGTGCGCATCCACTCGCAATGCCTGACGGGAGACGTTTTAGGATCGCTGCGCTGCGATTGCCGCGCGCAACTGGAGCTGTCGCTGCGCAAAATTGGCGCGGCTCGGGCGGGCGTGCTTCTTTATCTGCCTCAGGAGGGCCGCGGGATCGGGCTGATGAATAAGCTGCGCGCTTATGAGCTACAGGACGGCGGCATGGACACGGTGGAGGCCAACCAGCATCTGGGGTTTGCCGCCGATTCGCGCGATTATGGCTTCTCGGCAGCGGCTTTGCGGGCGCTGGGGGTCACGCGCGTGCGGTTGCTCTCCAACAATCCCGACAAGGTCCAGCAACTCGAATCGAATGGGATCAAGGTGGTTGAACGCGTGCCGTGCCAGCCGCGCGGAACCGAAGCGGCGCGAGGTTATCTGCTGACCAAGTCCACAAAACTGGGGCATCTGCTGACCGGACTCTGAACACATCAGCGTTGAGCGGCAAAACGCGGGGCAAAGGCCTCAGGTCTCGCCTGCAAAAGACGCAGGCGCGACCTGAGCTACAAAACCACGGAGCGCCGGGACGGCGCTGCTTATCCGCCGCCGACTAGGTGGACGATTTCAAAGCGATCGCCGGCGGCTACCGGCGTGGTCTCCCACTGCGCATGCGGGACGATCTCCAGATTCCGCTCCACGGCGAGACGATTCGGCGTCAGACCCAAGTGAGCGACGAACTGCTTCACGTTCAGCCCCTGGGGGACTTCACGCGGCTCGCCATTGACCTCTACTGTCAGGGTCTCGCTCACGAAGTTTTTCTCACGGATGACGGCCCGGGCGCCACGTGGCTTGCGCACAGCCAAGAGTGGCTGTGCCACGCCGGACAAGGTGGTTCGAGGGGAGATGAAGGAGCGGGTCTCACGGGCGGCCTTTTTTCCGTCAGGATTTTTTAGCTTTCAACTGATAACGCAACTCGCCGGTGGCCTCGGCGGCGCGGGCGCGGATTACCAATGCCGCCAAAGCCGGCTCGGAGAGAGCCGGAAACGGAAACTGCAATGAGGCGCGTCCCTCGGCATCGGTGCGTCCGAAATGGCTCTCCGGGGCGGCGGCCCCGTCCTCGATGAAAGCCTGCACCTCCACATCCGCCAGGGGCTGGCCGGCGTCCTTCGAGAGCACGGCGATATCCAGCCAAACCTTGCCGGCATCGAGCCAGGTTCGCGCGTTGAGCAGCTTTACGGCGATTTCGCCGTCCTTGTGCGGGGCCGGTTTCTCGAGAGAGAGAACTCCCTCGCGCAGCGCTTCAAGGATGTCGCGGTGCTGCTTTTCGACGCGGGCGCGCAGAATGGCTTGATCGGTGAGGCCGGCGGCGGCCAAATCCTCATAGCTGGTGCTATGGCGGTAGACGACCCGGCCGCGGTTGAGGACCAGGGTATCGATCAGATGGGAGGCGCTATGGTCCTCGGTCTGGACGTCGTAGGAGTCCTGGCCGAGCTGCGCTTTGGAGTTGAAACCGAGATTCATTTTCTGGGGCAAATTATACCTTGGAGCAGGCTCGATTGACCCCTTGGTGAAGCGTGGCTATTATAGCGTGTTACTTATGTCCGGGAACCTTGCTCAAGCATACACTCCGCTGTTGATACACCTGCTGGTGGCACTGGCGCTTGCCGGCGTGCTGCTGGCGCTATCGAGTTTGGTGGGCCAGCACCTGCCGACGCGGGAAAAGAGCCAGCCCTATGAGTGCGGGATCACGCCGGTGGGGGACGCTCGCGAGCCCTTTGACGTGAAGTTCTATCTCGTCGCTATGGTCTTTATTCTCTTCGACGTGGAAGCCGTCTTCCTTTACCCCTGGGCCTACGTCTATCGCGAGCTGCGCTGGTACGGCTTCACCGAGATGCTGGTGTACATTTTGATCCTGCTGGCGGGCTATGTTTACCTGTGGAAGAAGGGGGCCTTCGATTGGACGCCTTCCAGCAAGGCGGATCGCGAAACGTGACGGAAGTGACCGAAAAGCCCGGCGGTGAGCAGAACCCCATCGTCCAAAGCCTGCGCAAGTGGGATGAGCGGGCCATAGCCGAGGTGGTGGAGTTTCGCGGAGAGCTCACCCTGGTGATCCCGCGGGAGCTGCTGCGGTCGGCTGCCGAATACCTTCAGGCCGAGCCAGGGCTGCGATTTGAGTTTCTCTCGGACGTTTCGGCGGTGGACCGCTTCCCTATCGAGCCGCGTTTCGAGGTGAATTATCACCTGCTCTCCATTCCCTTGCGTCAGACGGTGCGCCTGAGGGTGTGGGCGCCTGACAGCGATCCGGTGGTGCCGACGGTGGTTCCGGTATGGCCGACGGCGAACTGGCACGAGCGCGAGATTTTCGATCTCTTCGGCATTCAATTCGAAGGACATCCGGACCTGCATCGCATCGTGATGCCCGACGATTGGGAGGGTCACCCCCTGCGCAAGGATTACCCGGTGGAAGGATTCCGCTCATGACCACAGTGGAGACCGCCGCCGGCCCAGCGCAAACGATGGTCCTGAATATGGGGCCGCAGCATCCCTCGACGCACGGCGTCTTGCGGGTGGTGCTGGAGCTGGACGGCGAGACGGTCATCAAGGCGCGGCCGGAGATTGGCTATCTGCATACCGGGATCGAGAAAAGCTGCGAAGCACTCACCTATTCGCAGGCCATCACGCTGACCGACCGCATCGACTATCTCGCGCCGCTCTCGAACAATCTGGGCTACTGCCTAGCGGTGGAGAAGCTGCTGGGATTGGAAATTCCCAAGCGGGCGCAATACATTCGCGTCCTGCTGACGGAGATGACCCGCCTGAACTCGCACCTGGTGTGGCTGGGGACGCACGCCATGGACCTGGGCGCGACTTCGGTGATGCTCTATTGCTTCCGCGAGCGCGAGGAGATTCTGAAGCTCTTCGAGATGGTCTCCGGCCAGCGGATGATGACCAGCTATTTCCGCATCGGAGGCCTGGCTCTGGAGCCGCCGCCGGGCTGGCTCGACCGGGTGCGCTGGATCGTGGAGATGCTTCCCGCGCGCATCGACGAATACGAGGCGCTATTGACCCGCAATCGCATCTGGCTGATGCGCACGCAGGGAATCGGCGTGATCTCAGCCCCAGACGCCATCGCGCTGGGAGTATCGGGGCCGTCGCTGCGGGCGGCGGGCGTGGCCTATGACGTGCGCAAGTTTTTCCCCTACTCCAGCTACGAGGAGTTCGATTTCGACGTGCCCACGCGCACCGAATCCGACTGCTACGCGCGCTATCTGGTGCGCGTGGCGGAGATGCGCGAAAGCTTGAAGATCATTCGCCAGGCCATGGGCAAAATTACGCCGGAAGGCCCGATCAAGGCCAACGCGCCGGGGATCGTCCCGCCGGAGCGGGAGAAAATGAAGACGGAGATGGAAGCGCTGATCTACCACTTCAAGATTTTCACCGAAGGGTTTTCGCCGCCGCCCGGCGAGGTCTATCAGCGCGTGGAGTCTCCGCGGGGCGAATCGGGTTATTTCGTTGTCAGCGACGGCTCGCCGAAGCCTTACCGCGTGAAGGTGCGCGCGCCTTCGTTCGTAAATCTGCAGGCGCTGCCCAAGCTTTCCGAAGGCGGCCTGGTGGCGGACATGATCGCCTGCATAGGAACCATCGATATCGTCCTGGGGGAAGTGGACCGCTAATGGAGTTGCCTCTCGTACTGGAACAAAAATTTCAAACGCTCCTCGAACGTTACCCCCTGAAGCGCTCGGCGCTGGTGCCCATGGCCCTGTACGCGCAGGACGTCCTGGGTTACGTGAGCGACGACCTGATCGCGGAGATCGCCAAGCGCGTGGGCGTGAACACGCTGCAAGTGACCGAGACGCTGGCTTACTACTCCATGATCCGGCGCAAGCCGGCGGGCAAATATCATGTGCAGGTGTGCACCAACGTCTCCTGCATGCTGCGCGGCGGGAACCAGATTTACGATTTCGTGCAGAAAAAGTTGGAGATCGGAAACAAGCAAGTGACCGCCGACGGCATGTTTTCGCTGGAAGAAGTGGAATGCATCGGCGCCTGCACGGGTGCTCCGGCGGTGCAGGTGAACTACGACTACTACGAGAACCTCAACGAGGAGCGCACCTATCAGCTCCTGGAAGGGCTCGATAAGGGCGCGCGGCCCCCGAGGACCCAGCCCACCTCGGGCGCGGTGCACGATCGCCATCCCGCCGAGCTGCCGGTAATCACGCGCATGTTCGGCGTGGTGGATTCGCACAAACTGGACGTGTACCTGAATTACGACGGCTACAAGGGCCTGGAGCGGGCGGTCAAGGAATTGACGCCGGACCAGGTGATCGACGAGGTGAAGAAGTCCAATTTGCGCGGCCGGGGCGGGGCCGGCTTTCCCACCGGAATGAAGTGGAGTTTCGTGCCCAAGGAGTCCGCCAAGCCGAAATACATTCTGTGCAACGCCGACGAAAGCGAACCCGGCACCTGCAAGGACCGGCCGCTGATGGAGCTGTGCCCGCACCAATTGATCGAGGGCGTGATCATTGCCGGCCGCGCCGTGGGCGCCCATCGCGGATACATCTACATCCGAGGCGAATACCGCTACGTGCTGGAGATCGTGGACGCGGCCATCGAAGAGGCCTACGCGCGCGGGTATCTGGGCAAAAACATCATGGGCAGCGGCTTCGACTTCGATCTGCACACGCACACGGGCGCGGGCGCCTACGAATGCGGCGAAGAGTCCGCGCTGATGGAGTCGCTCGAGGGCAAGCGCGGCTACCCGCGCATTCGTCCTCCCTTCCCTGCCGTAGTGGGGCTTTACGGCTCGCCGACGGTGATCAACAACGTGGAGACGCTCTCTTCGGTTCCGTCCATCCTGTATCGCGGCGGCGAATGGTATTCGGGGCTGGGGTCGGCGAAAAATGGCGGGACGCGGCTGTTTTGCATCTCGGGGCACGTCAACCGGCCGGGGATTTACGAATTGCCGATGGGCTTCAATCTGAAGCGCATGATCGAAGAGGTGGCCGGCGGAATCCCCAACGGAAGAAAACTGAAAGCGGTAATTCCCGGGGGCAGCTCCTGCCCGCTTCTAAAAGCGGAGGAGATCGACCTGCCCATGGACTTCGACTCGCTGGCTAAGGCCGGATCGATGCTGGGCTCGGGCGGGCTGGTGGTGATCGACGAAAGCGCCTGCATGGTGCAACTGGCGCAGCGCATCATGCATTTTTACGCGCACGAATCGTGCGGCTGGTGCATTCCCTGCCGCGAGGGTACCAACTGGTTGCGCAAGATGCTGGACCGCTTCCATTCCGGCGGAGGGCGGCGCGAAGATATCCCTCTGATCGGCGAATTGGCGAAGAATATGCTCGGCAAGACTTTTTGCCCGCTGGGCGACGCCGCGGCCCTGCCCACCATCAGCATCGTCAAGAAGTGGAGCAACGAATTCGAGGAGCATCTCGCAGGCAAGTGTCCTTGCCAGCCGGCCGAAGCGCTGACCGCCGCACTCGGGTAACCTCAAAACATGGCAGAGACCGCAGAAATAAAGTTCAAGCTGGACGACCGCGAACTGAGCGTGCCTCCGGGAACGCTGGTGATTGAAGCGGCCCGGCAGCAAGGCATCGAGGTGCCTTCGTTCTGCTACTACGGCGGACTGGCGCTGCAGGCGGCCTGCCGCATGTGCCTGGTGGAAGTGGAAAAGGCGCCCAAGCTGCAAACCGCGTGCACGCTGGTGGCGGTGAACGGCATGGTGGTGCGCACGAATACGCCGCAGGTGCACGAGGCGCGCAAGTCCATGCTGGAATTTCTGCTCGCCAACCATCCCCTGGATTGCCCGGTGTGCGACAAGGGCGGCGAGTGCGAACTGCAGGACATGACCTTCCGCTACGGCGCGGACCGCAGCCGCTTCGTGGAAGAGAAACTGCACGTGCCCGAGGCGAAATGGTCGAACCTGGTCTATTACGACGCGCCGCGGTGCATTCTGTGCTTCCGCTGCGTGCGCGTGTGCGACGAAGGGATGGACATCAAGGCGCTGGGAGTAGGCCAGCGCGGCGCGAACTCCGTGATCATCCCCAATCGCGAAGGGCCGAATCACGAGGGCCTGTTGGAATGCGTGGAGTGCGGCATGTGCATCGACATATGCCCGGTGGGCGCGCTCACCAGCGGCACCTATCGCTATCACACCCGGCCGTGGGAGATGCAGTATGTGCCCACGGTGTGCGCGCACTGCTCCAACGGCTGCAAGACCACTCTGAGCGTGCGCAATCACGAAATTATTCGCGCCAATAATCGCGATCTCTCCGGCTACAACGGCGATTTTCTTTGCGCCAAGGGCCGCTTCGCATTCGACTTCACGCGGCATCCCGAGCGGCTGAGCCAGCCGCTGGTGCGCGTGGGCGGCACGCTTCAGCCGGCAACGTGGGAGCAGGCTCTGGAGCAGGCGGCGGCGCGGCTGGCCGAGGTCCACAAGCAGAACGGCGCGGATGCCATCGGGTTCTACGGCTCGAATCGAACCACCAACGAAGAGAATTACCTGCTGGGGTGCATCGCGCGCGCGTCTGTGGGCACGAACAACATCGACCACCATCGCACCGCGGATTATGCCGGGCTGATGGCGCTGGCCACCGATTTGGCGGGAACGGCTTCGGGCGCGCCGAGCGGGGGCGAGGCGGCTGGCGGAAGTTTCGCCACCATGGGCGAACTGGCCTCGGCGCCCGCGACTTTGCTCCTCTGCAACGACGCTACCGAGCAGAATCCGCTGGTGGCCTGGCAGATTCGCGCCGCGATCCGGCACCACCGCTCGCGGCTTTACATCCTGGATTCGCGCGAGCAGGCCCTCGGGCGCAAGGCCCGGGATTTCGTGCAGATTGCCGCGGGGCAAGAGGCGGCCGCGATCGAGAAGCTTTCCATCCCCACCGACGCAGGTGCGCAGGAGTCCGAGCTGGACCGGCGGCTGCACGGCTTGCGCGACGCGCTGGCCGGCGAAAACGATCTGGTGGTTCTCTTTGGCGCGGCCATTCAAGGATCCGCGCTCGTGCCACTGCGGCAATTCGCGCAGGTGCGCGCCGCGCTGGGCAAGCGCACGCGGTTCATGGCGCTGGGGGATTACGCGAATTCGCGCGGCGCCGCGGACATGGGCGTGCTGCCCGATTTCCTGCCGGGCTACGGGCCGGTCTCCCTCGGCGAAGCTCGCGAACTGTACGGCCAACTGTGGGGCGCGAAGCTGCCCGAAGGGCGCGGCCTGGATTCGCGCGCCATGGTGGATGCCGCCGTCGCGGGAAAGCTGAAAGCGCTGTACGTGATGGGCGCGAATCCCGCGAAGAAAACCAACCTGGTGGGCTCGCAGCGTTTCGGCAAGCTCGGACTGCTGATCGTGCAGGACCTCTATCTCTCCGAAACGGCGCGCCTGGCCGACATCGTTTTGCCCGCGCTCTCCGGATTCGAGAAGAGCGGCACCATGACCAATACTGCTGGCGAGGTTCAGCTGGTGCGCGCGGGCGCGGACTTCATGGGGCCGCGCAGCGACTTCGATATTTTGCGCATCCTGTCGTTCCAGCTGGCGCAGCGCGGATTGGGCCAGCCGATTCGCTTGCGCACGCCAGACGCCGCGTTCGCTGAGATCGCCAGCAACGTTCCTGGATACGGCGTATCGTGGACCGGCCTGCTGACCGGCGCCGCCGAGCCAACGCAGCCCTCGATGGGCTCCAACGGCCATCGGCCTGCCGAAGCTGCCGCCGGCGTGATCGCCTCCAACAACGATTCCCTTTTCACCAGCGGCAGCCTGACGCAGTACTGCCGCATGATTCGCTCCCTGCGGGAAGCGGGCGCGGCAACGTGAGCGGCGGCATGGGCGCGATCCTCCTGGTCTCCCTGATCAAAGTGGCCGTGCTGATGTTTTTCGTGCTGACGGCCGTGGCGTACCTGGTGTGGTTCGAGCGCAAACTCGCGGCGCACCTTCAGGGGCGCTGGGGACCTTACCGCGTGGGCCCACACGGCCTGTTGCAGCCGCTGGCCGATGGCGCCAAGTTCCTGCTGAAGGAAGACGTGACGCCGGCGGGCGTCGACCGGTTCGTCTATTACATCGCGCCGCTGGTAACCATGACCCTGGCGATCTCGGGGATCGCCATGGTTCCGTTCGGGCCGGCGGAGATCCGGATTTTTGGCGTGACGACGCCTCTCGTGATCGCCAACATCAATGTCGGACTGCTGGCCATTTTCGCCATCACCTCCGTGGGCGTTTACGGCGTGGCCCTGGCGGGCTGGTCCTCGAACAGCAAATATTCGCTGCTGGGCGGGCTGCGCAGTTCGGCGCAGATGGTGAGCTATGAACTCTCGCTCACGCTTTCGGTGGTCGGCGTGATGCTGCTGGCGGGAAGCTTTAATATGAGCGAGCTGATCACGCGGCAGGGCGGCTTCAGCTGGGGCTTCTTGCCGCAATGGAACCTGTTCAGCCCGCCCTTTCCGCAGGTGCTCGGATTCGTTTGCTACTTCATCTCCGCCATCGCGGAGACCAATCGCGCGCCTTTCGATCTGGCCGAAGCCGAATCGGAGATCGTGGCCGGCTATCACACCGAATATTCCAGCTTCAAATTCGCCATGTTCTTTCTCGGCGAGTACGCCAGCATGATCACGGTGGCCTGCCTGGCCACGATCCTGTTCCTGGGCGGATGGCTATCGCCCTTTCCGCAAACGGCGAACCTCTACTGGACGCACTACATTCCCGCGGCTGTCCTGGCCATCGGGGGAATGGCGCTGATCGTTGACGGCGTCTACCACAAGGGACTGGCCCGCGTGCAATTGCCCGTGTTGGGCCTGGTTCTTTTCGCGCTATCATTTCTCTGCGCGCGTCCCGGCTTCATCGAAGGGATCCAGGGCCCGTTTTGGTTCCTGGGGAAAATCCTGGTGGTGCTTTTCGTTTACGTGTGGGTGCGCTGGACGCTGCCGCGCTTTCGTTACGATCAACTGATGCGCTTCGGATGGAAGTTCCTCTTCCCCCTGGCGCTGCTGAACGTGGTGCTGACCAGCCTGGCCGTGGTGATGCGCAAATGACGCCCGACATGGCGGTTTTCCTGGTGCTCGCGGCCGTGACAGTGGCGGGCGCGGTGAACGTGATCGTGCTGCGCCATCCCATTCACAGCGCGATCTCGCTGATCGTGGTAATGGTCTCGCTGGCCGGCCTGTTTTTGACGCTGGAGGCGGAGTTCGTCGCCGCCCTGCAAATCATCGTCTACGCCGGCGCGATCATGGTGCTCTTCGTCTTCGTGATCATGCTGCTGAACGCGGGCGAGGAAGAGCGCACCAACATGAGCCGCATGGCGCGCTATGTGGGCGTGCCGCTGGGGATCGTCTTGCTGGGCGAACTGGCGTACCAAGTGGGCGCGGCGACTTTATCCATGACGGCGCAGCCCGCCGCCGAGGGCGCGATTCACGGATTATCGATGCTGTTGTTCCAGGATTTCGTATTTCCGTTTGAATTGACGTCCATTTTGATCCTCATCGCCATTCTGGGCGCGCTGGTGCTGGCCCAGCGGCGCGAAGGAGTGCCCGCAAAGCGGGAGCAGCAAAAAGTCAGCTGAATGTCCGTTCGCAGCGGCAAAAGGTAAGGAGAGAACCTTGGTGCCCATTTCCTACTACCTCGCTCTCAGCGCGGTCCTCTTTGGACTGGGCGCGATTGGCTTCGTTGTCCGGCGCAACATCATCACCATATTCATGTCCATCGAGCTGATGCTCAACGCCGTCAATCTGGCGTTCATCGCCTTTGCGCGGGCCTGGGGACAATTGCAGGGGCAGGTGTTCGTCTTCTTTGTGATCGTGGTGGCCGCGGCGGAAGCGGCCGTGGGCCTGGCCATCGTGATCGTGATTTCGCGGAACCGGCACTCGCTCAACGTGGAACGCATCAATCTCCTGAAGCTCTAGCGCGGAATGCCCATACTCCATCACCTGTGGATCATTCCCCTGCTGCCCTTGCTGGGCGCGGCGATCAACGGCATTCTGGCCGGCGGCCAGCCGCGCAGCACCATCAATGGCGTGGCCTTGGGCAGCACCGGCCTATCCTTCCTGGCTTCGCTCGAAGCCGTGCGGGAGTTTGCCGCGCTCAGCCCGGCGCAGATTCCCTGGGTGCAAACCTACTTCACCTGGATCGACGCCGGCCATTTCCGCGCCGATTTCGCGCTGCAGATCGACCAGCTCACCGTGATCATGCTGCTGGTCGTGACCGGCGTGGGCTGGCTGATCCATCTCTACTCCACCGGATATATGGCCGACGATGGCGGCTACCGGCGCTTCTTCGCGTACCTCAATCTCTTTATGTTCTTCATGCTGACGCTGGTTCTGGCCGCGAACTATGCGCTGCTCTTCGTGGGCTGGGAGGGCGTGGGCCTGTGCAGCTATCTGCTGGTAGGCTTCTGGTTCCTGAAGAAGACGGCCACGGACGCGGGCAACAAGGCGTTTTGGGTGAACCGCGTCGGCGACGTGGGCTTCGTGATCGGAATGCTGCTGCTGTTCCGGCAGTTTGGCACGCTGGATTTCGCGCCCATCTTCCGCGACGCCTCCGTGCTGCCCACGGAGACTTCGGGGCACGGCATCCTCACCGCGATTGCGCTGCTGCTACTGGTGGGCGCCACCGGCAAGTCTGCGCAGCTTCCGCTTTACGTCTGGCTTCCCGACGCCATGGAAGGCCCCACGCCCGTCAGCGCGCTGATCCATGCCGCCACCATGGTCGCGGCCGGCGTCTACATGGTGGCCCGATCGCATGCGCTTTTCGTGCAGGCGCCGATAGCGATGCTCGCCGTGGCTGTGGTCGGATGCGCCACGGCTCTTTTCGCCGCCACCATCGCCCTGGTGCAAACGGACATCAAACGCGTGCTGGCCTATTCGACCATCAGCCAGCTGGGCTACATGTTCATGGCCTGCGGCGTTGGTGCCTTCGGCGCGGGAATGTTTCACCTGATGACCCACGCCTTCTTCAAGGCGCTGCTTTTCCTGGGCGCGGGCAGCGTGATCCACGCGATGGGCGGCGAACAGGATATGCGCCGCATGGGCGGACTGCGTAAAGCCGTGCCGTGGACTTACGGCACGCTGCTCGTAGCGACGCTGGCGATTTCCGGCACGCCCGGGTTCTCCGGCTTCTTCAGCAAAGAGGAGATTTTGCTCGCCGCGCGCACCGGCCCTTACGCCAACCCGGTGATCTACTGGCTGGGAACGTTCACGGCGGGGCTCACCGCGCTGTACATGTTCCGGCTGCTCTTTCTGACGTTTCACGGCCGGCCGCGCTTCGACGAACACAAGACGCACGTTCACGAATCGCCAAGCGTCATGCTGGTCCCGCTGGTGTTGCTGGCGGTTCTTTCCCTGGCGGGCGGCTGGTGGGCGGCGCCGCATCTCGTGGGCGGCCCAAATCATTTCGATAATTTCGTGCAGCCTGCTTTCGCTGCGGGCGAAGTCGCGAGCAGCAGCGAGCCCTATACCGGCATTGGCAGTCTCGCTGCCGGCCTCTTTGGTCCTCCGGTGATCGCGGCTTTGCTGGGCTTTCTGCTGGCCTGGTGGCTGTATATCCGCAGGCCGGAACTGCCGGAGCGTCTGGCGGAGAATTTTCGCGGAGCTTACCGGGTGCTGGTGGGCAAGTATTTTGTCGACGAACTCTACGCCAGCGCGATTGTGCGGCCGCTGGTGTGGCTCTCCGAGAATTTTCTGTGGCACGTGGTGGATGAGGAGAGCATCGACGGCCTGGTGAACGGGGTAGCCCACGAAGCGGGCGAGGCCGGCGACCGCCTGCGGCACCTCAATTCCGGTAATACCCGCAGTTACGCGGCGTGGGTGATTGTGGGCGCGCTGCTACTGACGACTTTGCTGGCCTGGATGGTGCGCTAGTGCACTCGTCTTATGTGCTGACGATCCTGACGTTCCTGCCGCTGGCCGGGACCGTGGCCCTGCTGATGCTGCGCGGCGACGATCACGAGTGGATCCGGCGGGTGGCGCTGGCCGTGGCGCTGGTGGAGTTCGGCCTTTCGCTTCTGCTGCTGCGCGGCTTCGCTCTAGATTCCGCCGAATATCAGTTCGTCGAATTTCACAACTGGATCCCCTCGCCGCCAATCCATTACCACCTGGGCGTGGACGGCATCAGCCTTTTTCTTGTGCTGCTAACCACATTCCTGACGCCCATCGCCATGCTGACGGCCTGGAAATCGATTCACGAGCGCGTGCGCGGATTCTTTATCACCCTGCTGGTGCTCGAGACCGGCGTCATCGGCGTCTTCGTCTCCCTCGATCTTTTTCTCTTTTTCCTTTTCTGGGAGGCGATGCTGATCCCCATGTACCTCCTGATCGGAATCTGGGGGCACGAGCGCCGCATTTATGCCGCGGTGAAATTCATTATTTACACCATGCTCGGGTCGATCCTGATGCTGGTGGCCATCATCTGGCTGTACGAGGTGAGCGGCAGCTTCGATCTGGTGCAGATCCAGTCCATGCTTCTGAGCGGCCAAGTGACGCTCTCGCTGCGGACGGAGCTGTTGCTCTTTGCCGCCTTCTTCCTGGCCTTCGCCATCAAGGTGCCGCTTTTCCCGCTGCACACCTGGCTGCCCGACGCGCACACGGAGGCGCCCACCGCCGGCTCGGTGATGTTGGCGGGCGTGCTGCTGAAGATGGGAACTTACGGCATGCTGCGCTTTTGCCTTCCGCTCTTCCCGGAGGCTTCGCACCGATTCGCTCCTTACATCGCCGTTCTGGCCATCATCGGCATCATTTACGGCGCGCTGGTCGCCATGGTCCAGCCCGATCTCAAGCGCCTGGTCGCTTATTCCTCGGTGAGCCATCTGGGATTTGTGGTGCTGGGCCTGTTTGCGTTCGATCCCACCGCGATTCAGGGCGCGGTGTATCAGATGCTGAACCATGGCGTTTCCACCGGCGCGCTCTTCGTACTGGTGGGCATGCTTTACGACCGGCGGCACACGCACATGATCCGCGAATACGGTGGACTGGCTACGCCCATGCCTGTGATCGCCGCATTTTTCCTGTTTGTTTCCTTTTCTTCGGCGGGGCTGCCCATGCTCAACGGCTTCGTGGGGGAGTTCCTGATTCTGCTGGGCACTTCTGTGCGTCATGTGAACTGGGCGGCTGCCGCAACCACCGGCATGGTTCTTTCCGCTGTCTACCTGCTGTGGGCCTACCAACGTGTTTTCTTCGGCGGGGTCACGCGCGACGAGAATCGCGCGCTCCCAGACGCCGATCACCGCGAGCGCCTGGTCCTTGTGGCCATGGCCGTGCTCATTCTGTGGATGGGCATCGGCTCGGTGGGCTTCACGCGCCGCACCGAAGCCTCCGCGCGCAATGTGTTGACGCTCATGCAACGGCCGCAGGCGTATAACGCGCGAGCGAACGTGGCTTCCACTCCCGCCGCTCCCGCCGCGACTCCCGGGGGCGTGCGCTGATGTTTCCTCCGCGAGAAGACGTGCTGCGCCTGCTGCCGGAGATCATCCTGGCACTTTCCGGGATTGTGCTGATGCTGGTCGAACCGTTTCTCACCCGCGCGCGCCGAACCATACTCGTTTCACTTGCAGCGACGGGCAGCGGGCTGGCGCTCATCGCCACGATCTATCCGGCGCTGCATCCCGGCGAAGCGTTCTCGGGCCTGCTGCGCATCGATGGCTTCAGCGTGTTCGTGCACGTAGTGGTGGAAGCGGTCGCGTTCCTGGTGATCATCGGCTCGGCCGACTATCTCGACCGCGAACACATCCAGCATGGCGAATACTACGCGCTGGTTCTTTTTGCCACCGTGGGCATGGGCGTGATGGCCAGCGCCGCCGAGTTGATGACCGCGTTCGTGGGCCTGGAGACCAGCTCCATCTCGACATACATCCTGGCCAGCTATCGACGCGACTCTCCGCGCTCCAACGAATCGGCCATGAAGTATTTTCTGCTGGGCTCGTTTGCCACCGCGTTTTTCCTCTATGGCATCGCGCTCACCTATGGCGCCACGGGAACCACGCAACTGGGAATGATGAAGCTTCCGACCACGGTGGGAAGCGAGCATCTGCTCGATCTGGGGCTGGCGCTGATGCTCGTGGGCCTGGCATTCAAGGTCGCCGCGGCGCCTTTTCAACTTTGGACGCCGGACGTCTACGAAGGCGCGCCCGCTCCCGTGACGGCGCTGATGTCCTCCGGGCCCAAGGCTGCGGCCTTTGCGCTCCTGCTGCGCATTCTGGCCACGGTAGCCGCCGCCGGCACGTACTGGTTCTGGGCGCTGTGGGTCTCCGCGGTGTTGACCATGTTCCTGGGCAATCTGGCGGCGCTGTCGCAGACCAACGTCAAAAGAATGCTGGCGTACAGCTCCATCTCGCACGCCGGATATATTCTGGTGGCGCTCACGGCCGCGGCTGCCTCGGACCAGGTCGCGCTGGGCGTGGCCGCGGTGCTCTACTATCTGGCCGTCTACGCGCTGATGAAGCTGGGCGCGTTTATTTTCGTCTCGCAGCTGGGCGGCGAATCCGAACGCCACATGGATATCGAGGACTTCCGCGGCCTGGCCACGCGCCAGCCGGTGGCCGCCGCCTGTTTCGCGCTGTTCCTGCTTTCGCTGCTGGGACTGCCGGTAACAGCGGGGTTCCTGGGGAAGTTTTATATCTTCAACGCGGCGCTGGCTTCGCGGCTGGTCTGGCTGGCCGTTCTGCTGGCCATCAATAGCGTGATCGCCTCGGTCTATTATTTGCGCGTCATCGTGGTGATGTACATGCGCGAGCCGAATCAGACTTGGGCACCCGTGCCCATGCCCTGGGCCGTGACGTTCGTTCTCTCCGTCGCCGTCGCCGGCACCGTCTATCTCGGACTATTCCCCGGCCGCATCATGGCGCTCGCGACGCAAGCCGCCCTCTCGCTGCCCGGGCGCTAGCCAATCGCCGCGAACGGGCGCCTTGGCATCGCCTGGCAGCCCCATCCGCCCCTCGCGCTTAGTAGCGCTCACCAAATAGTCTCGACTGTTTTCGACCCGCGGATGGCACGATCCGCGGTGAGCAAGGACAGCCCCTCGACCAGAGCCGTCGCTCCAATGATGCGATCCGCGGGATCTTTGGGATACATCGCTGGAAGTCCCATGGCGCGAGCGCATATCCGGCCGTTCATCGGCATCACAACGAAACGAGCCTCCACCTCCTGCAGAAAAGATTCGAGGCTGATGTCCAGCCGGATGCGGCCCTTGCTTACGAGTGTGGCCAACTCCAGTAGGGTAATGTCGCAAATCGCCAGCCCGTTCGCGCTCTTGCGCGCGGCGTCTATGGCCGACCTGGCCTTCCTGGAGATTTGATCCGGATCAAAAGCCAGCCAAGCCACCACGTGCGTGTCCAAGAGAATCACTTGAGTTCGCCCCACTCCTTGGGAGAAAGTGCCGGCGAAACGACATCTCCCGCGACGGCGCCCTTGCCGGAGAGAAAATTGTAAATCTCGTCCTTCTCGTCGTTCACGGGGACGAGTTTGGCGACCGGCTTGCCGTGCTTGGTGATGACCACGGTTTCGCGCTTAGCCTGCACATCGTCCATGATTGCCAGACATTTTGCCTTGAAAGAACCTGCGGCCATTCTCTTCATCGTCGGGCCTCGCTGTATAACTATGGTCATTATACCATGGTCACATCTATCAGGCGCGGTTGCGCATGAAAAAGGCCCGCGGAACGCTGGCGCGCCCGCGGGCCCGAAAAACGCTTCGGCTTGGCTGTTATTTAACCTTGATGAAGATGATGGCAAAGGTGTACAGCGCCATCGATTCGATCAGCACCAGCGCGAGAATCAACATGTTCTGAATCACACCGGCGGCTCCGGGATTGCGCGCCATGCCTTCCGACGCGGCGGCGGAAGCGCGCCCCTGCGCGATACCGCAAGCTCCGGAAGCGATGGCCATGGCGAAGCCGGAAGTGATGGCCACCCAATTGGTGGCGTTAGCGGCTCCTCCCTGATCCCCGGCCTGAGCGAACGCGGCTGGGGCGAGCAGGCAGAACGCGAAAAGCACCAGCAGCACTACTGCGTACTTTCTCATCGTGACGACTCTCCTTGGTTATGAAGTGCCGCTCGGAGGTGGTTCCCGACATCCTCGTGCAGCCGGGCTCACACGAAACGGCGGATGATGCCGCTATGAATGAATGGCCCTAGTCCTTCGATTAATGCCCTTCCGCAACCGCCCCGGTGAGATAGATGACCGGCAAAATCGTGAATACGAAAGCCTGCACGAAGGCCACGAAGATGTGCAGCACAATAAAAATTACGGGTGCCAGCAGCGGGAGAGGCGCAAGGGCGTAGCCCAAGGCGTTCAGCTTGCCGACAAAGACGAACAAGGCCAGCGTCAGCCCCAGGAAGATTCCGTAGAGCATCTCGCTCACCATCATATTCACCCAGAGACGAACGGTGAGCGAGAGCAGCCGGGCCATGTGGCTGACCGATTCCACCACCACCATCAGCGGCGACAGGTAAATATTCGGCCCCATGAAATGCTTGCCGTAGTGCACCGGCCCATGCTTCTTCAGCCCAGACCAGTGGTAATAGAGGAACACCAGCAATGCGCAGCCCAGGGGAACCGACACCTCGGCAGTGGGCGAAGCCAGCCCCGGCACGACGCTGATCAGATTGGAAAATAGAACGAAGATCCCGATGCTGCCGATCATGGGCAAATACTTCATCGCCCCGTGGCCGATATTATTTTCGAGCAGGTCCGCCACGCCCAGCGACATCGGATTGCGCAGCAGCAGCTCCATCACCTGCTGTGTGGCGCCGGGCCGTTCCACGGAGAGCCGCGCGCGCAGCCACAGAAAAAACACTACCGCCAGGGCAAAGACCAGCAGCTCCATGGCAATGTGGTTGGGGATGGGATATTGCGGATTGCTGGGCTGAATGTGCAGGGCGCTCAACAGCGCCAATGCCGCCTTGCCGAACGCGGCGTTAACCAGCTTGGTTATTCCCAGGATGCTTTCTTCCATCGGCCTTCCGATTAGCTTCCGAATGGCTTCCGATTGGCTACGAGCCGCTGGCGTCTTGCCGCACGCCGCTCACGAGCAATTCGTACACCAGCGCCACAACCACCGCCGCCGGCGCCGCAAAGATTCCCGCCAGGACGGGCACGGCCGGCAACCAAGAATGGGAGAGGATAACATACAGCGCTCCCAGCAGCAAAGCGAAGCGTCCAAAGAACTTAAGGTAAGCCAGCACGGGCACGCGGACTTGCTGCGATCCGGCCTGCGCCGTGGCCGCCGTGCCAAACGCCTGCACGCTGCTCTTCAGCCAGCGAAAATTGATCCAGGAGATCCCCGCTCCCAGGGCCACTGCCGCGCTTCCCCGCCAGCCCCAGCGCCAGCCGCCCCAGGCCGCTCCCGCGCCGCCTAGCACCAGCGTCAGCCATTCGATGCGCCGCAGCGCGGCGGTTCCAAAGGGCTCACCCGCCATCTTGATTCGCTCCAGGCGGCCTTTTTCCGGTGAGCCTGCGGATCAGCTCGTACATGCCGGCGGCGAATCCCAGCGCGCCGAGCACCAAAGTGAAAATGGGCGAAGTGTCGAAGCGCTTGTCCAGCAGATAGCCGAGGCCGGCGGCGATCACCACGCTTCCGACCAGCACGAACGGCAGGTCCAGAACGTTGCCGAGCTGGCGGGCGAATCCATCCGGCTCGCGCCGGGGCGCGGGGGAACGCGAATCTGGACGATTATCGGGCAAACAGCGCTGCTGGCAGAGTTAGAGAATAGGTGGCCATGCGGATGAATGGCTCGGGATATATGCCGGCGACCAGCGTGACGAAGCACATCACCGCCAGGGCCACCGATTGCCCCGGCGTCACGGTGGCGCGCCCCAGTTTTTCCGGCTCGCGCAGCCAGGCATGCATCACGATCCGGAAGTAGTAGTACAGGGCGGGAACGATATAGAGCGCGCCAAGAAGCGCCAGGTAATAGTGCTGCGTCTCGATGAGCGAAAGCAAAATGTAATACTTCCCGACGAAGCCGGCCAGCGGCGGAATTCCCGCGAGCGACAGCATGAAAATCAGCAGCACGATGGCCGACGCGGGACTGCGGTCGATCAGGCCGTCCAGATCGTCGAGCTCGTCGCCGATCATGCCTTGCCGCCGCAGCACGATGAGCACGGCGAAAGCTCCGATGGTCATGAAGGCGTAGACGAAAAGATAGAAGCCGATGCCCTTCAAGCCGGTCTCGTTGCCGTCCCCGCTCAGCACAGCCACCAGGCCCAGCAAAATGTAGCCGACGTGCGAAATCGACGAGTAGGCCAGGAGGCGTTTGACGTTGGTCTGGGTGATGGCCGCGAAATTGCCCAGCGTGAGCGAAGCGACGGCCACCCCGGCGATGATTTCGATCCAGTTCACGCGCACCGGCCAGAAGGCGTACAGGACCAGCCGCAGCAGCAGCGCGAAACTGGCGGTCTTGGAGGCCACGCTGACGTACGCCGTGATCGTGGTGGGCGCGCCCTCATAGACGTCCGGCGCCCATTGATGGAAGGGCACCGCCGCCACCTTGAAGAAAAGCCCCGCCGCCACGGTGACGATCGACAAGAGCACCAGCAAATCCGTGGGCCCGCGCAGCTCGAGCGCCGTGCGCACCACGTCGAGATTGGTGCGGGGCACTTGCAGCGGCAGCCCCAGCGGCCCATTGATCTGCGCCATGGCGCTCATGCCGTAAAGCAGCGAAAAGCCGTAAGCCAGCAGCCCCGAACTGAAGGCCCCCAGAAGCAGATATTTCACCGCCGCTTCGTTGGAGCGTTTCTGATGGCGCAAAAATCCGGTGAGGATATAAAAGCTGATGGCCATGGTTTCCAGGCCAAGGAACTGCACGATCAGGTCGTAGCCCGAGGCCATGAACATCATGCCAACCGTGGCGAAGAGAAGCAGCGCGTAATACTCGCCGTGATTTTCGTCTTCGACTTGCAGGTAGCGCACCGACAGCAGAATCACCAGCGCGGTGGCAATCAGGAAAATCATCCCGAAAAAAAGGAAGAAGGGATCCACCACGATCGAGCTATTGAATCCGCCCACGGCGTCCGGCCCCAGCCCACGCAGGCGGTAGAGCGAAATGCCGCTGAAGATCACCCCAAGCATGGCGAAGACGGCGTTGCCGGCTTTGTCCTTTACGCCCAGCATGAAATCGAAGAGCAAGATCGCCAGACCGAAGAGCGTGAGCTCCACCTCGGGCAGGATCAGGAAGAAGTCGTGGCGAAATGCAGCGGTATCCATGGAATTTAGCGATTCCCTGCTTCGTTCTCCCGCGTTGCGGCGATTTGCGGTGGTGGCGCCGAAGGCGACCCGGCGCCCAGAATGGCGGCCGCAGCAGACATCACGCGCCCTTCGATCTTATCGTTAGTTTTGTCCTTAGCTTTGCCGGCCGAGCCGTCCTTCGTGATATTGGACGGCGCGACGATTGCCGCGGCGACGGGAGGCTTTTCGTTCCAGCGTTGCGCCGTGGCCGAGTTGTAGTAGCCCGGGTTCACCTGCTGCACGATCTGCCGCACCGGGGCGTCCAGAACAGTAAAGAGCGGCTTGGGATAGATGCCGATCCAGAACGCCAGCAGCACCAGGGGTATCAGCGTGGCGTATTCGCGCATATTCAAATCGGCCAGGTGCTCGTTCTCCGGATTGGTTACCGGACCAAACATCACACGCTGGTAGAGCCACAAGAGGTATGCCGCGCCGAGCACGATGCCAATGACGGCCCATGCCGCCCAGCGCAGGCTCACCTGAAAGACTCCGCTCAGAATGGTGAACTCGCCGATAAAGCCATTGAGCAACGGCAGGCCCAGAGAGCTAAGAGTGGCGATCATGTAGATGGCCGCGAAGTTGGGCATGGGCGTGGAGAGCCCGCCGAACTCCGAAATGAGCCGGGTGTGCCGGCGTTCGTAGAGAACGCCGATCAGCAAGAAGAGCGCGCCGGTGGAAATTCCGTGGTTGATTTGCTGGATGACGCTGCCGGAAAGGCCATGCGGGTTCAGCGCAAAAATTCCCAGGGTGCAGAAGCCCAGGTGGCTCACCGAGCTATAAGCGACGAGCTTCTTCATATCCTTCTGCATCATGCACACGAGCGCGCCGTAAATGATGCCGATAATCGACACGACCATCAGGATAGTGACGATGTGCTGCCGCGCCACGGCGTCGCCGGGCAGAAGCGGCAACGAAAAGCGGATGAAACCGTACGTGCCCATCTTCAACAGCACGCCCGCCAGGATGACGGAGCCCGCGGTGGGAGCTTCGGTGTGGGCGTCGGGAAGCCAGGTGTGGAACGGAAACATGGGCACTTTAATAGCGAACGCGAAGAAGAAGCCCCAGAAAAGGATGCGCTGGTAGTTGGTGGAAAACTGAGACACCGTCCCCAGCAGCGTGGGGATATCGAACGTATACGCGGTACCGGCGACTTCATGCGCGTGATAGTAAAGCGCCAGAATGGCCAGCAGCATCAGCACCGATCCGGCCAGCGTATACAGGAAGAATTTGATGGCCGCATAGAGCCGCCGGTCGCTGCCCCAGACGCCGATCAGGAAGTACATCGGCACCAGCATCACTTCCCAGAAAAGATAGAAGAGGAAGAAATCGAGCGACATGAAGACGCCCAGCATGCCCGTCTGCAGCAGCAGGAAGAGAATGTAGTATTCCTTCTTGCGGTTCTTTATGGCGCTCCACGACGACAGGATGGAAATGGCGCCCAGCAAGGTGGTCAGCATCACCAGCAGAAAGCTGATGCCATCGATTCCCAACGAATAGTGCGCGCCGATGGAGGGAATCCAGTCGTAACTTTCGCGGAACTGATACCCCGGCGCGCCGATCTGGAAGCGCCAGAGCAGCGGCAGAGAAACGATCAGCCCGAGAAAACCAAACAGGTTTCCCACCACGCGTTGCAGATTGTCCTTCGCGCGGGGAATAAACAGCAGCACAATCGCACCGATGAGCGGCGTGAAAAGAATCCAGCTCAGGAGATGACTTTGATTGACTTCCATTCTGCTCCTCGCCTTTTTAGTGCAGCATGTGCAACGTCACACCGGCCACGCGCAGGTAGTAACCCAGAAAGATCAGCACGCCCACCACAATCAGCAGCGCGTAATTGGAGACGCGCCCGCTCTGAATCATGCGCACCGGATAGCTGAGAATCCACACGACGCGCGCCGCCAGGTTCACCAGGCCATCGATCACCCACTTGTCCCATACCATCTCGATGCTCGAGGCCACTCGCGTCAGCCAGCCCACGCCGTTCACGCCCGCGCCGTTGATTACTCCCACGTCGAAGGCGCCCAGCGCAATGCCCAAATCTTTGGCCCGGTTCACGAACATGGCGTCGTAGATCTGGTCCACGTAATACTTGTTGTAGATCAAGCGGTAAAGGCCGCCCGTTTTAGCCACGAGCGTGCCGGGTATGCTGGGCTTCCGCAGATAGAAATACCAAGCCAGGAAGATGCCGATGAGCGCCACCAGCACCGATACGGCCATCAATTCATATTCGGTGGTGTGCACCGCAGCTTCCGGGATCGCGGCCACCACTTCCGCTTGCTTCGCGATCACCGGGTCCAGGAATTTCGCGAAATGATCGCTGCCGCCCAGCGCTTCGGGCCAGCCAATCCATCCGCCTACGATGGAGAGCAGCGCCAAAATCATGAGCGGCATGGTCATGGAAAGGGGCGATTCGTGGATGTGGTGCTCCACCTCGGGCGGCACGCGCGATTCGCCGAAGAAGGTGAGGAACACCAGGCGAAACATATAGAACGCGGTCATCCCGGCAGTGATGAAGCCGATGGCCCACAGCAGCGGCCGGGCGTTGAACGAAGCCGCGAGAATGGCGTCCTTGCTGACGAAGCCGGCCAGCGGAGGGATTCCGGAGATGGCCACGGTGGCCACGAAAAACGTCCAGAAGGTGGTGGGAATTTTCTTTCTCAGCGCGCCCATCTTGCGCATGTCCTGCTCGCCGCCCATGGCGTGAATCACGCTGCCGGAGCCGAGGAAGAGCAGGGCCTTGAAGAAGGCGTGGGTCATCAGGTGGAAAATTCCGGCGGTGAACGCGCCCACGCCGAGCGCCAGAAACATGTAACCCAGCTGGCTTACCGTGGAGTACGCCAGCACGCGCTTGATATCGTGCTGCACCAGGCCCATGCTCGCCGCGTAGATCGCCGTCACCGCGCCGACGGTGGCGATGGCGCCCAGCGCGACCGGGGCCAGTTGGAACACCGGATTCATGCGCGTGATCATGTACACGCCCGCGGTGACCATGGTGGCGGCGTGAATCAACGCGCTCACCGGCGTGGGCCCTTCCATGGCGTCCGGCAGCCAGACGTACAGCGGAATCTGCGCCGATTTGCCGGTAGCGCCCACGAACAGCAGCAACGCGATGGCGGTCATCACCCCGCTGCCCACCACGAATCCGCCCGCGCCGATCGCGGAGCTAATTTCCGTGAACCGCAGGGTGCCGATGGTGTTCAGCAGAAGGAATAATCCGAGGACGAAGCCCGCGTCGCCGATGCGGTTGACGATGAAAGCTTTTTTGCCCGCGTCCGAGGCCGATTTGCGCAGGAAATAGAAGCCGATCAGCAAGTAGCTGCACAGCCCCACGCCTTCCCAGCCGACGAAAAGCAGCAATAGATTATTCGCCAGCACCAGGATCAGCATGGAGAACATGAACAGGTTCAGATAGCCGAAGAAGCGGTAGTAGCCGCCTTCGTGGGCCATGTAGCCGCTGGAGTAGACGTGGATCAGAAAGCCCACGCCGGTGACCACGCCGAGCATCACCGCAGACAGCGGATCGAGCAGCATGCCCCACTGCGCGTTGAAGAAGACCAGCCGCCCGGACGTGATGTGCATGGCGCCGGCGGGCACCCAGTCGAAGAGCACGATCTCCACGATACGGTCGGAAGCCGCGCGGGCGATCAGTTGTACGATGGCCCCAAACGCAAAGACGATGGCCAGGCCCACGCTGCCCACGCACACGGCGGTCACGGCTTGATTCGAAATCCGCCGCCCGATGAAAAACATGGTGGCCGCGCCCGCCAGCGGAAACAGCGGGATCAGCCAGATGTGCGCCAGAAAGAACTCAGCCGGCATGGACGATTCCCCGCTGAGCCGAACGCTTGGCCTTCATGCCACTCACCATTTCAGAATGTCCATTTCGTCCGCCAAGACCGTCTCCCGATTGCGGAAGAACGCGATGATGATTCCCAAGCCGACGGCCGCTTCCGCCGCCGCGTCGGTGATGATAAAGATGGCGAAGATCTGCCCTTCCACCGATCCTACCAGTCGCGAAAACGCCGCCAGATTGATGTTCACCGCGTTCAGAATCAACTCCACGGACATCAGGATGATGATCACGTTGCGCCGCGTCACGATGCCCACTACTCCGATGGCCAGCATCGCCGCGCTCAGAAAGATGTAATGTCCGATCGGCACCATCGCTCATACCCTCTTTTTGGCCATCACCACCGCTCCCACCATGGCCACCAGCAGCAAAATCGAAGCCAGCTCGAACGGCAGCATGTAGGTGTGGAACAGGGAAAAAGCCACACGCTCGGTATTGGGCTCCAGCATCTCGGGCGGCGCGGGCGCCGTAGCGTACAGCGTTCCGCGGCTCACCAAAAGCGCCACCGCGACCTGCGCGGCCAGCACCGCGGAGATAATCAGCGCCACGAACCATTGCCGGTTGAACTGCACCTGATGCAGGGCCACGTCCAGGTTCACCAGCATGATCACGAAAACAAAGAGCACCATGATCCCGCCGGCGTAAAGAATCACCTGCACGATGAAGAGAAACTCGGCGTTCAGGTTGAGGAAAATTCCCGCCGTGGCCAAAAGCGCGGTCACCAGGAAAATCGCACTCTGCACCGCGTTCCGCCGCGTCACCACCAGAATCGAGGAGACGATGGCCAGCGTGGCGAAGAAGTAAAAGATGGCCTCGTTAAGCATCCGCGGCGCCTTCCCCCTCTTCCCCGACGATCGCTGGTTCGTGCTTCTCGCCAACCGACACGAGATAAGCCGCCGCTCCCAGCGTGATGGCGATTCCCAGCGGGAAGCAAAGCAGATTCGGCCAGCCCAACTGCCGGTGCAGCGTGAGCGCCAATGCAATGGCTACGACGTTCGCAATCGAAAGCGGCACGAGAAATTGCCAGCCCAGGCGCATGAGTTGATCGAAGCGGTACCGCGGAAACGTGAAGCGCAGCCACATAAAAAGGTAGATGTACCCGCCCACTTTGAACAAAAACCAGAAAGCGCCGTGAATTCCCGGCTTGGACGAGGCCAAAAACGAGCCGCTGGGCGCAGCCATAGGCATGATCAGCAGGCCCGCCACCACGATGCACAGCAATCCCACGGCCGCCATGAACGCTTTCTGCACCGGGATGGGCTGCTTGGGCGTGCGCCGGAAGCAGTAACCGGCCACCCATAACATCAGCAGGGGCGGAAGATAATCGAGAAAGTTGAGGAAGGACGTATTGGCAAAAGGCCGCGCCCAGCCGCCCAGAAAGAGCGTCGTGGCGATCGACGCGACCACCACCATGTTGGTGTACTCGGCCAGAAAATAGAGCGCCCAGCGGAAGCCGCTATATTCGGTCATGTAGCCGGCCACGAGTTCGGATTCCGCTTCCGGCATGTCGAAAGGCGCGCGGTTGGTCTCCGCGATGGAAGCGACCAGATAGATAAAAAATCCCACTGGCGCGACGAAGATAAACCACCAACCCGTGTCCGTCTGCGCCTGCACGATGCCGCGCGTGGAAAGCGTGCCGGCCAGCAGCAGCGCGCCGACGATGGCCAGTCCCGCCGAAGTCTCGTAACTCACCAGTTGCGCGGCGCTGCGCAAGGCACCCATCAGCGAATAGTGGCTGTTGGAGGCCCAGCCGCCGAGCACGATGCCGAAAATTCCCAGCGAGCTGATGCCCAGGATATAGAGCAAGCCGATATTCAGGTCGGCAATCTGGAAGAAAGGACCGATCGGCAGCGCGGCCAGGGCCAGCATGGCCGCGGTTACGGAGATCAGCGGCGCGCCCCAGAAGACCAGCTTATCCGCGCTCTCCGGAATGATGTCTTCCTTGAGCAGCAGCTTCACGGCGTCGGCGATCGGTTGCAAGAGGCCGTGCGGCCCCACGCGCATCGGTCCCAGGCGCACCTGCATATCCGCCATAACCTTGCGTTCCACCAGCACGATGTAGCCGGCCACGAGCGGCAGCACGGCCACGATCACCAGCGCAAAGAGCACCGGAAAAACAAAGGGCAAGAGTGCGTGAAAATCCATCTATCTATCCACTTCCCCAAGCACAATATCGAGCGTGCCGATCACGGCCACCACGTCCGCCACCAGATGGCCGCGGATCATCTGGTCCAGCGCCTCGAGATTGATCAGCGACGGGGGCCGGATGCGCACGCGATACGGCTGCGTGGTGCCGTCGCTCACGATGTAGTAGCCCAATTCGCCCTTGGGCGCCTCGATGGAGTGATACACCTCGCCCGGCGGCGGCTTCAGCACCTTGCCCACTTTGCCCATGATCGGCCCCGATGGAAGATTTTCGATGGCCTGCAGGCAAATCTTGCGCGACTGGCGCATCTCCTCCAACCGCACCAGATAACGATCGTAGGTATCGCCGTTCTTCCGGGTGGGTATGCTGAATTCGTACTGATCGTAAGCCGCGTAGGGCATGGCCTTGCGAATGTCCCACTCCACCCCGCTGGCCCGCAGCACCGGCCCGGTAACGCCCATGGCGATGGCGTCCGCCGAGTTCAGGATGCCGATGCCCTTGGTACGGCCCACCCAGATGCGATTCTCGGTAAGCAGCGCTTCGTACTCATCGACGCGCTTGTCGAACTCCTTGCAGAAGCGCTCGGTGTCTTTTTCCAGCTCATCGTAGGCCTCGTATTGCAGGCCGCCGATGCGGAAGGCGTGGGTGGTGAGCCGCGCTCCGCAATACTTCTCGAAAATTTTGAGGATCTCCTCGCGCTCGCGCAGGCAGTAGAAGAGCGGCGTCAGCGCTCCGATATCGAGAGCGTGCGTCCCCAGCCAGAAAAGGTGGCTGGCGATGCGCTGCAATTCGGTGAGCAGCGTGCGGATCACGCGGGCCCGCGGCGGCGCTTCCACGCCCATCAGCTTTTCCACCGCTTCGCAGTAACCCAGCCCGTTGGAGACCGCCGCGACGTAATCCATGCGGTCCACGTAGGGCGCGAACTGCTGGTAGCTGCGATGCTCGGCGATCTTCTCCACGCCGCGATGCAGGTAGCCGATCACGCACTCCGAGCTGACCACCTTCTCGCCATCCAGGCGCAGCTTCACGCGCAGCACGCCGTGCGTGGAAGGGTGCTGCGGCCCCATGTTGAGGATGATTTCGTCGGCGCCGAGAACGGTAGTCTCCACGTTCGTGCCGCGCCCCCCGAATTGGTCGAATGCGTCGCCCATCGCCCCTATTGCCCGCTCTCGATGCCCAGGTTCTCGCGCACCCAGTCCTGGTCCTGCTGCAAAATGTCGTAATCTTTCCGCAGCGGATAGCCTTGCCACTCCTCCGGCAGAAGGAGGCGCTTCAGATTGGGGTGCCCCTCGAAGACGATCCCAAACATGTCGTAGATTTCCCGTTCCAGCCAATTGGCCGTGGGCCAGACGCTCTCCACGCTCGGCACCGGCTCGTCTTCTGCCAGCGGCGCCTTGATGCGCAGGCGCTCATTTTTGGGAAAGGAGTAGAGAATCAGAACCAAGTCAAAGCGTTTTTCGCGCTTGGGCCAGTCCACCGCCGTCAAATCCACCAGATAATCGAACTTCTCCTCGTCGCGCGTATATTGCGCGATCTCCAGCAGCTGGTCGGGCGAAGTCACCAGAATGGCCTGCTTGCGATCGAGCCAGGCCTCCAGAATTGCGCCGCCGAACCGCGCCTTGTAGCGCTTCACCAGATCGTTCTCGAGCGGCACGGGCTTGGGCGGCGCTTCCTTCGGAGGAGGCGGTGGCCCCGCCGGCTTAGCCGCCGCGGGTGCGGCCGGTTTTGCGGCCGCAGGCGCGCCTGGCGCCGCGGGCGCTGCAGGCTTGGGCGGAGTCGCAGCAGCCGCTGGGGGCGCTGGAGGCGCGGCCGGAGTTGCCGGCTTCGCGGGACCCGGCGGCGCGGGAGGCTTCGCTTCACCCGCCGCTTGCGGCTTCTCCGCAGCGGCGTCGGAAGATGCGGCCGCAGTCTCGCCAGGCTTATCGGCCTGCGGCGGATGATTGGGCTGCTTTTCGTCAGAATCGTTGGTCATGAGTACCGAACGGAGCGCAAACGCTCCCTCTGAAGCGCGTTCTGGCGGATCGCAAAACACCCGGAACACACAGGGGCGAATCCGTTCCAACGCGAACCGTAGTTTCTAACACAGCGCACAAAACAAGACAATGCCTTCCCCCAAGACACCGCTCGCGCACATCGTTGGTTCGCGCGGCGTCCTTACGACGGCCCTGAAAAAATTCACCGGCGCGCAAAAAAATTCCCGGCCGCCGAATCCTGCCGGGAATGCCGTGCCCTTTATCCCTGGCTTACACCCACTCCAGCGCGCCTTTCCGAAACAGCCACACATAGCCGACGATCAGTATGCCCAGGAACACGAACATGCTGGCTAAGCCGTAAACCGGCGAGAGCCGGAAGCCCTCCTCGCGGGTGGAAAACAGAACCGCCCAGGGAAACAGAAAGATCGTCTCCACGTCGAAAATCACGAAGAGAATGGCCACGATATAAAACCGCACCGAGTAGCGCCCGCGGGCGTCGCCTTCCGCCGGAATCCCGCACTCATAGGGCTTCAGCTTCGCTCCCGTGGCCCGTGAATCGGGGCGAATGAACCGGAAAAGCACCAGGGTCACGGCGGGAAAGGCCATCGCCAGAACGGCGAAAATCAGGATCGGAATGTATTGCCTGGGCATTTAGTCGCTTCTCGCGGCGAATCTCAGGAAAGCCTTTCGCCGTTCAACAAAATATCGAGCCGCACATCCTAACACAGCCCGCCCATTCACGCGATAGCGTCCGGCGAAATCGGATGCGATCCGGCGCAACAAATTTCGCGCCTTATTTGAGCGAAGCCATGTCGATAACGAAGCGATATTTCACGTCGCCCTTCAGCAGGCGCTCATAGGCCTGATTGATTTGCTGGACCGGGATCATCTCGATATCCGAAGCGAGCCCGTGATCGGCGCAAAAATCCAGCATCTCCTGCGTTTCGCGGATGCCGCCGATGATCGAGCCGGCCAGCTGCCGCCGCCGGAAGAGCAAAGCGAAAGCACTGATAGGGGTGGGTTTCTCCGGCGCACCCACAAGAGTCATCGTCCAATTGAGCTTCACGAGCTGCAGATAGGCGTTCAGATCGTGCTGGGCCGAAGCCGTGTCCAGTATGAAGTCAAAACTGCCGGCGTGCTTTTGCATCTGCGCCGCATCCGTCGAGACCACCACTTCGTCGGCGCCCAGCCGTACCGCGTCGGCAGTCTTCCTGGCGGATGTGGTAAAGAGCACCACGTGAGCGCCAAAGGCCTTCGCGAATTTCAGGCCCATGTGCCCCAGGCCGCCCAGCCCCACCACGCCCACCTTTTGCCCTTTGCGGACGTTCCAGTGACGCATCGGCGAGTACGTGGTGATTCCCGCGCAAAGCAAGGGCGCCGCGCCCGCAAGGTTCAACTTCCCCGGCACGCGAAGCGCGAACGCTTCGTCCACCACGATGCTCTGGGAATAGCCGCCGTAGGTGACTCCGCCCAGTATCTTATCTGGGGAGTTATAGGTGAATGTGGCAGGTCCATCGCAGAATTGCTCCTCGCCGCTCTGGCAAGCGGGGCAGGTGCGGTCGGAATCCACCATGCAGCCCACGCCAGCAATATCCCCTTCCTTGAATTTCTTCACCGCGCTGCCCGCTTTCACCACCCGGCCGACGATCTCGTGCCCGGGGACGCAGGGATACACGGTCGGCATGACGCCTTGCCATTCATTGCGCACCTGGTGCAAATCGGAATGGCAAACCCCGCAAAAGAGGATTTCGATCTGTACGTCCTGCGCACGGACGGCGCGGCGGCGAATCGTGAACGCCGTCAAACCTGAACTGGCGCTTTGCGCCGCGTAGGCTTTCGCCGTGGAAGTCCCTTCCTTTACTGTCGGACGCGCAGCTTCGCTCATGTCGATCTCCTCACGGATTGCTCATGGACCCGCAATCGCCGCAAGCTACTTTAGACCCGCGTTTCCGCGGAGTCTAGCGGGGCTTGCGCCGCCTTGCGTGGCGATTTGTGCCGATTCCTCGGCGCGCTGGCGCGTGCCGCGAGTCTCGCTGTGTGCTACGATCAGCCCTCGGACAATCGAATGCATTCGTCGGAAGCCACTACCAGGAACATCCGCGTCACCGTCAAGGCCGAGTACGATGCGGGCCGCTCCAGCCCCGATCGCAGCCACTGGTTTTTCCTTTATACCGTCCGCATTACCAACGAAGGATCGCACACCGTTCAACTCGTCAGCCGCCATTGGGTGATCACAGACGCCATGGGCAAGGTGCAGGAAGTTCGCGGTCCGGGCGTCGTGGGCAACCAGCCGGTTTTGGCTCCGGGGCAAAGCTTTGAGTACACCTCGGGCTGCCCGCTTACCGTGCCCTTCGGCTCCATGCACGGCACCTACCAGATGATCGACGATCGCAACGAGCACTTCGACGTCGAGATCGCGCCCTTCGTGCTCGCGGAGCCGCAAACCCGCGTCAACTAAGCGCCTAGCCTACCTGCCGCGGCTGCGGTAAACGGAATGACTACTTGACTTATATGGGATGACGTACATAATCCAATAGTCAAATATGCGCTACGAACCGGATCATAAGGCCAGCACGCACCGGAGAATCGTAAGGAACGCCTCCCGTCAACTGCGAGCGAAGGGCCTGAACGGACCTGCGGTGACCACATTAATGAAAGTCTCAGGCCTGACGCACGGCGGATTCTACAGGCACTTTGGCAGCCGCGACGACCTCGTGGTCGAAGCGATCGAGCAGAGCTTGCAGGAGCTTCGGGAGACGCTCATCGCGGCCGCGAACGAGGCGGAGCCTGGCGAAGAGTGGAAGGCCATGATCAAGACCTACTTGACGCTGGAGCGTTGTGACCGTCCGGAGGAAGGCTGCCCGATAGCCGCGTTGGCTCCGGACATGTCGCGCACGCGGCCCAGGCTCAAGCAACGAATCTCCTCGGCGATCCTGAAACTTCGCCAGGAACTTTTGCCCTTCATGCCGGGGCGCAGTGACGAGGAAAAGTCCGCAGATTTCGTCGCCATCTTTTCATCCATGGTCGGGGCGATCGCCATTGCACGCACCATGCCGGATCGAATCATGAGGCAAAATATTCTTAACAGCGTCCGCGACCGGCTGCTCGCCGGTTTTTAGTTTTTTTTGGTACCGATAGGATTATGGTTATCATCTTACGTCAGGACAAGGCAACTCAGTCAATCTGAAGAGGAGGGTAAATGTCGCAGGAAACGATCTTCGGAGTACATCTCATTCTAGGCTATGTCGCGTGGCTGCTTTGCTTCCGCGTGTACGTCTTCCCAAGGCTCAAGTCGATGGACAAGGTCGAAGCGCATCGCGCCATAGCCACGCTGCACAGCTTCCGCTTCTTCGGGCTGGTGTTTATTCTTCCAGGCATCGTCGGCCCCAGTCTTCCCGCTGGCTTCGCCGCCTTCGCCGCCTACTGGGACTTTGCGACCGGCGTGCTGGCCATGCTGGCGCTTCTCACGGTGAGGATCCGTCCTCTCTTCTGGCTGTTGGTCGTCTCCTTCAATCTCGTTGGGACAGTCGACCTCATTTTCGATTATTACCACGCCGTGCGGGCCGGCGTTCCTGCACTAGCCGGTCAGTTTGGCGCCACCTACGCGATCCCGATCATCTACGTGCCGATACTAATGATCACGCATGTCGCAGCGTTTTACTTGCTGCTGAGTCTTGAGCCCAAAGCGGCGCGCGCACTAGCCAACTAGGTGGCCGCGTCTTAGATCCGATTTATCAGATCACGATAAACGGGTGCTCGGAACCCGTCTCCTGCGTCTGCTAAGGGGGTGGGGCTTGATAAACGGGGCCTTCACCACGGCTCCGGGCCTTCGTCGCTGAACGCGCCGCCGGTGGGGCCGTCGTCGGGAAGAAGCGCCAGGCGCACCGGGGTTGCGGCGCCCTGCTCCACGGTTTTCTTTCCGGTATGCCGATTCATATCCGTCGCGGTGAAGCCGGGATTCCCCGAATTCACCTTGATTCCCGTGCCTCTCAGCAAATTGGCAAAGTGAATCGTAATCATGTTGAGCGCGGCTTTCGACGCGGAGTACGCGAGCAACTGGTTGCGTACGGCCAGGGAGTTGTTGGGGTCCGCGTTGATGCTGAGCGAACCGAGCCGGCTGGACACGTTGACGATTCGCCCGCGCTTGGATTTCCGCAGCAGCGGGAGAAAAGCCCTGGTGACGCGGAAGGCGCCAAAAACGTTGGTCTCGAAGGTCTCCTGAAACGCGTCGGCGGTCAGTTCCGAGGCCGGGACCCAATCGAGCGCGACCCCCGCGTTGTTGACCAGAATGTCCAGCCGCCCGTGGCGGCGTTCTATTTCAGCCGCGGCGTGATCGACGCTGGGCTGCGAAGTCACGTCGAGATGAACGAATTCGGCCGAAAAACCCTGCGCCTTCATTTCAGCCACGGCCTTCTCGCCGCGGTCCCGTTCGCGCGCGCCCATGATGACCAGCACGCCCTTCGCTGCGAGCTGGCGGGAGATTTCCCTGCCGATTCCCCGGTTCGCGCCGGTCACGAACGCAATCGTTTCCGTCATAGGTCCGTCACCATCCTGATGCCGCGAGTCATTGTTGCCGGACATATCTCTTCACATCTTTCAGGGCTACCTCCGCCCCATAGATCACGCCGTTCGCATCCGCCGCGACGCCCTCGGCCGCGCTCGTGCCCATGGCATTGGGATCCATATTCGGATCGGGGATGAACGCCGTGACCGAGCCGTCTTTGGCGCTTCCGATGCGGATGCCCCTCTTCCAGGCAGCGTGGTCTTTGGCCACCGAGCCGGATTCGGAATCGGCAACGTAAATCACGTCATGGCGATCGATGGAAATACCGCTGGGCCGGCTGAACTGCCGCCATTGATCGATAAATTTCCCGTCTTGATCGAAGATCTGAATGCGATTGTTCCCTCGGTCGGCCACGAACAGCCGTCCTTGGGAGTCAAAGGCCAGCGCATGTGGGATGTTGAACTCGCCGGGACCCGTCCCCTTCTTCCCCCAGGTCATGAGGAATTTGCCGCCCTTCGCGAATTTCACGATGCGCGCGTTGCTGTCTCCTCCGTGTCCATCCGCTACAAAAATGTCCCCGTTCGGCGCAATGGCCACAGCCGAGGGCCGGTTGAACGTGTCGTCCGTTGCGCCCGCCACTCCCGCCTTTCCGAGCGCCAGCAGGACTTTTCCTTTCGAGCTGAACTCGAAAACCTGGTGCCCTTTTCCGTCTTTCCCATCGCCATCGGTAACCCAAACGTTCCCTTCCCGGTCCACCGTGATGCCGTGAGGAAAGACGAACATTCCGGCGCCGAAGCTGGTGAGGAGCTTGCCCGATGGATCGAACTCCAGAATCGGCGCAAGGTTTGAACCCGCGCAGCTGTTCGCTCCGCATCTTTCCGCCACCCAGATGTGGCCCTTGCTGTCCACGGTCACTCCGGCCGCCGAGCCCCACGCCCTGCCCGCCGGAAGCTTGGCCCAGTTCTCGACCGTCCGGTAAGGGTTCGGAAGCGAATTCGTGGGCTGTACTTGCTGGACTTGCTCCGCTGGCTGCCCTTGCGCCTCAATACGCATGCCGCCAATCGATATCAGCAGCAGAACGGCAACAGTCGCGCCCGCGAAATTCATCCTTGTTGCGCTTGCGCTCCGGTGATTCGAGGAAAACATAATCACGCCTCCGATGCTCGAAAACCTGCCTCAGCGCTGCTGCCGCCGCGATTGCAAAAATCGCGCGCCGCCAATGGCGAAAAGAAGGACGGCCATCGCCAGCGTCGCCGGCGTCACAAACGTGAAAATCGCCGTAGGCCCATGCATGTTGATATCCACAAACTTGATCAGCAGAAAAGCCAGAAGGCCAACCGACAGGGCGGGAATCGGCAGTTGCTTCAACTGCGCATGCCGGGCCCAGATCACGCCTCCGGTCAACGTCGCCAGCAAGCCCAATACGGTTAGCAGGAGGCTGGTGGTCTCCGCGGCGCGGAGCAAGGCAAAGCTGTTCAGCTTGATGGCGACTTCATCCACCCAGCCCAGCTGCGTGTAGAGAAGAATCCCCAGCGCGGCCGTGCCGACGCCGCCAAGGATCACCCATTTCGTCCATCCCGCGCTGCCCATGCGTGAATTCTACTTTTTCCGGCGGCCGCAACGAGGCCCGGGTACCCCGACATAAGCAATCGGATTCTGGGCCCCCCGCGTAAAATGGCCGCTCACATCTCGGCTCAAATATCGTCGACGAACCCCTTGAGGCGCCAAACGTCCGATGAATTCCCATCGGTTGCCGGAAACCTTCAGGCCGTCGGGGTCCCTCGAGTTAAAAGTCGCGCCCTGTGGTAACCACTCCGTGATCTCGTAAACCTCGCGAACAATACCCTCGAATACGGCAAAGGCGTATTTCGCAAGCGTTCGTCTTTCTCCGACCCTCCAGCTGGCTCTCGTGGCGTCGTAAAGCTCTGCAGCACTCATCTGTGGGCGGTAAAGATTGTTTATTCGTATCAGGATCGCGGGTCCTCGAACTTTCACAGGTCGACGCCGATAGAAAGCTACGAGCTCCGACAATGGCGTGCGGCCATACCGCGAACTCCGCCACCCTCTCACTTGATTTGTTAGAAGGCTAAGGCCGAGCGCATCAATTACCGCAGCCTCCAGCTGCAGGGCCGTCTCGGCACTTGGGAGGCCATGCGCAAGTATGTCGAGCCGTGGCTGCCTTCCTGCCGCCCGAATTTCCCTTATCGCAGTCACCTTCCGCGAATCGACCTGGTCTTCCAGACGCAGATGGCGAAGCACGCGACGGCCCTTGCCTTTTCCCACATAAAAGATCGCGTCGTCGAGCGGATTTACGTATGCGTAAACGTAATAGCCGAGTTTCCCGGCCACATCTGGAGGGATAGATTGAAGAAGGTCCATGTATACCACCGAGCTTCCAAATTCACCGGGCCGCACAAAAATTGCGAGTCTTCACACCGCGTCGAACATCAACTCCTTGGCGCGCTCGGTGGCCTTCACCACCGCTTTGATGAGCGTCACGCGAACTTTGCCGTCTTCCAGTTCCATGATGCCGTCGATGGTGCAGCCTGCCGGCGTGGTCACGCCATCCTTCAGCAGCGCGGGATGATCGCCGGTCTCGAGCACGGTGCGCGCCGCGCCCTGCATGGTCTGCGCCGCGAGCAAAGTGGCCACGTCGCGCGGCAATCCCACCTTCACGCCGCCCTCGGTCAGCGACTCCAGCACAATGTACACAAAGGCCACGCCGCTGGCCGAAAGGCCGGTCACCGCGTCCATGTGCTTTTCGTCCAGCACCACCACGCGCCCCACGGCCTCGAACATGGCTTTGGCCAGTTCCACGTGCGCCGCCGTGGCGTGGCTGCCGCGCGCGATGCCCGTCATCCCGCAGCCGATGGCGCAGGGCGTATTGGGCATGGCCCGCACCACGGCTACCTGGCTCGCCAGATGCTGCTCGATGAATTTCGTTGGCACCGAAGCCGCCACGGAGACTAGCACAGCCCCGGCCTTCAGCTCGCCGCGGATCTCCTGCAGCACTTCGGCTATCTGCATGGGCTTCACCGCCAGCAACACTACATCCGCGCCCCGCACCGCCGCGGCATTGTCGCTGCCGATGCGTACGCCCAGCGCCTTGGCCAGTTTCTCGGCGCGCTCCGGGTGCCGCACCGTGGCCGTCACGTGCCCCGGCACCACCAGCTTCTGATCCAGAAATGCGCGCAGCAGAATGCCGCCCATCTTGCCCGCGCCCAGCACCGCCAAACGTTTGTGCAAAAGAGGATTGCTCATAGGCCGAATATTCTCAGTTAGATCGCTACCGCCGGTCAATCACCTATCCTACGGCACCTATCCGATCGGGCGCGCGAATGGCACTGCGAGCCCAGCAAGCAATGGCGAGGAATGACAGGAATGAAGGCGATTCGTAGGAACAGCGAATCGTGCGGCGTCAGTTCACCGTGATATTGACCGAGGCCGTGGTGCGGCCGAAGGCGTTCGTGGCGTAGAGGGTGTAGGTCGTCGACTGCGCCGGCGCAACCACCACGCTCGTGCCTCGCACCGCGCCCACGTCGGGCGAAACCACGAAATACGATGCGCCGCTCACGTTCCAGCTCAGCGTGACTGGCGTCCCCGGCGCCACCAGCTGCGCGCTCGCGGCAAAACTCACGATCGCAGGTGGTGCGCCCGTAGGCACATTGGAAGCCGTGTAGATCGGGCTCATCTGCACCACCTCGAAGTCCGAAGCGTTCACGTTGCCGAGATTGTGCAGGTCGTCGTTGCTCCACCGATCGTCGGGCGCGCCGCTGATGTACATCGAGGAGCCGTTGTCCGCCATGATCATGCCGTATTTCTTCAGAGCGTTGAGGATCACCTGGTTCGTGGCCGAAAACGAGCTCACGTCGAAACCGGCCTTCAGCCGCAACCGCATGCCCATCGGCGCCGCCAGCACGTTGGTCGAATTTGCCGCCCAGTGCGATGCGGGCGGAATAAACGCGGCCCGGCTCGATTGCAGCGTGAACCGCAGCGCGTGCTGGATGGCTCCGGCGGCGACTTCGTCGTAGCGAACTAATCCTGGAAAAATGGGCAGCCCAGCCGCGTCGGCGGAGGTCCAGGTGTAGGGGCGCTGCTCATCGGCGGTCAGGTCCCAGACGGCGGCCGAGCCCGCATCCCAGGCGCTGGCCTGCGGATCGGCGCCGTAAAGCTCATAGAGCCAGCAATTATTATTGTCGAGCACGAGGACGTGCCGGTCTCCCGATCCTGGATTCGGATCGCCCTCGATCTCCGCGCTCAAGGGTATGGGCATGGGCCCGGGATCGCTCTCATCGCCGTACGCGGTGAAGTCGATCGGCACCGGCGCCTGCTGCGCTCCCACCACCAGATACGGAATCCCGATGATCGATCCGTTGTAAAGCCCGGACCCGAAGTCCGGATGCACCGCTATCGACGCGCCGATGAAATTGATGATCGCGCTGGAATTCGGATCGACGGGCGCCGAGGAGATATCCTTGTTCCATGCGTTGTCGGCCGGGAACGGCACGAAGCCATTGAGGCTTCCTCCCTGCCCTGTGGTCATGGCGCTGCACGCCCCGCTCGGATTGCCGCCTCCCGGCGAGCCCCCCGACGAACCTCCGGCGCCACCCGCATTGCCGCCGCCATTGCTCGAACCGGCACTCGACCCAGCGCTCGAAGAAGACGCAGAGCTAGTCGTCGCCGTCCGGGTCGTGCCGCTACAGGCGGAGATCAGCAAAGCCGCGATCATTAACAAGGCGAATGGCCGATTCGGATTCATTGCGACATATGAAATATGCCGCGGGTGCGGCGAACGGGCTAGCTGTACGGAGGTACAACTTCGGGATAGGAGTCGCCGGTCAGGACAAGATTGCTTGACGCATCTGACCTGGGCGCACGCGCACTGAACAGATTGATTCGCAGTTACGAACGACCAGACCCATTTTTCTGGGTGAGGCAAAGGAGAGCAAGCGCTGACAAGCCGCCGCTCAACAACCAAAGTGAAGACGGCTCCGGTGCCGGCGTGGCTGCGGTGACGGTCACAAGATCGGAATAGATATCAGGAGTGGGCGTCCCGGAATCGATGTTGATTGCCAACAGATCACCCGAATTCGGATCCGCACTGGGAGGGAAGTTCCCAGAGGAATCCAGGATGGCAAGCGCAAATTGATCCGGGTCCGGTGAAACGACATTCGTTGTCAGGTTCAGAAGAAATGAGATCGCACTGCCTGCCTGGAAGGATTGCCCAAAAACGTTCAGGAAATCGGTGCTGTCGGTAAGGGAAATGCCGCCGGCCAGATTGTTGCTTGCGAGCGCGCCACTGCCGGCGGCAATCGCGGCGTCAACCGGCCCCGCTGTACCGCCACCAAGCGCAATATTGCTCAGCGTGGCTGTGTTTACTCCGGTGCCGATCAGAAAGAAAAATATTTCGGATGCGCCGGAACCCAGTCCGGAGGTATCCACCGTTACGTTGAAGCTCTCCGCGTAGGCGTAACCTTGGCTTGCAAGCGCCAGAAACAGCGCAAGCATGATCGCCTTCACCGCGAATGTTTTGATTCTCATAGGAATCTCCTTTAAGGCCGCCCCGCTCCAGACAGAACCCGAGTCGTGTAACTGATTGCCGTATTCGTGGGATCCGCGAACTGCAGCACCGCGCTCGTGCTGGCGCCCGCGCCAAGCGTTCCAGCTATCGAAAAATAGGGACTGCCGAGAGGCGCCGCGCAACTCGTGCTCCCGCTGCTGTTGTAGAGCACCGCGTTGGCTCCGAGCGTATCCAACACAAGGTAGATGGGCCCGGCGACCGCTGCGCCGCCGCTGTTCTTCAAGGTTACGGTCTGCACAAAGCGTTTTGTGAGAAGGTTGTAGCTGAATCCCGACCGCGTGATGGCGATGGAACTGCTCGCGTCGACCGCGCAGCCGGCTGTTACCGTGAGCTGCCCCGCGATGTAGGTGATCGCATAATTGGTCGAACTCAGTCCGGAGCAAGCGATCGGATAGTTTCCAGCGGGGCTGCTCGCAGTGGCCGTGGTTGTGCAGCTCAAAGCCCCCGTCAAGACCGATGCCGTTTCGCCGTTCACGAATCCGCTGAACGTGGCGCTGAATGCAGGATTCGGCTGGCCGGCCAGCCGCGTGGCATTGTTGGCGGTAATGGTCAGGGGCGCTGCCGCGACCGCGAGTTGGCCGGGAATATAAGTGATCCCGTAGTTCGTCGAACTGAGGCCCGAGCAGTTGATGGCATACGGACTTCCACTCACGAGACTCGACGCCGTCGCGGAACTGGTGCATGACAAAGCGCCCGTCAGCGTGGCCGGCGTGTCGCCGTTTACAAATCCGCTAAAGGATGCGCCAAACACCGGGTTTGCCTGACCATATTGCCGCGCAGCGTTATTGGCGGTAATGCTTAGCGGAGCCGCCGCGATCGTCAGTTGTCCGGGAATATAGCTGATCGAATAGCTCGTAGAACTCAGGCCGGAACAGTTGATCGGATAGTTGCCAACCGGGCTCGCCGCGGTTGCCGCCGTCGTGCAGGTAAGCGTGCCGGTCAGCGATCCCGGGCCATCACCGCCAACGAAACCGTTATACGAGGCGGTGAATGCCGGGTTCGTTTGGCCGTATGACCGCGATGCGTTCTTGGCCGTGATCGTGAGGCCGACCCCACCGATCGTGAGCTGCCCCGGTACGTACGTGATCGCGTAGTTCGTCGACGTCTGCCCAGAGCAGGTAACCGGGTAAGTTCCCGGCAGGCTGTTCGTGTCCGCGGCGCTTGTGCAAGTCAGCGCTCCGCCGAGTGATCCGGGGCCCTCGCCGTTCACAAAGCCGTTATAAGAAGCTGTGAATGCCGGATTGGGCTGCCCGTATGGCCGCGACTGGTTGCCCGCAGTTATCGTCAATGGCGCAGGCGTTACATTCAGCCGGCCGGGCAGATAGCCGATATTGTAATTGCTTGAAGTCAACCCCGAGCAAACGATCAGATAGGGGCTGCCGCTCACGGGGCTCGATGCTGTCGCCGAACTCGTGCAGAAAAGCGCCCCCCCAAGCCCTGCGGTCGTATCGCCGTTGACGAAGCCCAGGACCGAGGCCGTGAACGCGGGGTTCGCCTGACCATATAGCCGCGAACTATCGTTCGCGCTCACCGTCAGCGAAGCCGGCGTGATGCTGAGCGTCCCGGGAATAAATGTTATCGTGTAGTTCGGCGAGCTGAGGCCGCCGCAGGTAATCGGATAGGAGCCCACGGGACTGGATTGCATCGCCGTCGTCGCGCAGGAGAGCGAGCCAATAAGCACGCCCGGGCCGTCGCCGTTGACGAACCCGGTGTACGTCACGTTATTCAAATTCGGCGCGGCCCCGCCGTAGGTTTGCGTCGCGTTGCCCGCCGTGATCGTCAGAGGGTTCGGCGTTCCCCCGCCGCTGTTGCCGGTGAAATTTCCCGAAATCGTTTGCGTTTGGCTGAAAGCCGAAGGCGTGCCGAATGTGTCTGCCGTCGTGCCGGCCTCGGTCAGCAGGAAACTGCTGACCGTCCCCTGGGCGCTCAGGTATATCCGGTCAGTCGCCGTGCCATTGATGTTGAGAATATCGGTAAAAATAGGAGGTTGCGGCGATAACACATTGTTGACGAAAATTTGGCCGGTGCCACCGGCAACTTGAATCGCGAGCTGATTCAGAAGGACGTTCTGTGCCGGCCCATTACCTACGTTGGTGATCTGCAGATCGAGAAAGTAGACGCCGGGCGACTGCAGACCTTCGTTGACCACTTGGATATTCACCTGCGGCGTGCCTTGCCCGCCGGTCTGACTCAGCAGCGTGCTTTCGGCCTTCGCGCGAGGCAAGAGCAGGCCATCGGGTTGCTCGGGCAGAGGACCCGGATTGGCAGCATAAAAAGCTGCTACGGCCGTATCGTAGGCGTCCAGCGCGTCGGTGGTCTGGCCCATTTCAGCGAGAAGGTTACCTTTCAACGTGAGAGCGCCGACCGCGCCCGGCTGCTGGGTCAGGAAGGCATTTATATCGGCGACCGCCTGAGTATCATTCCCCAGCAGCTGATCGTACGTGGCAAGCAGTTCCGCCTGCCGTTCTTGCTGGTCCGAGGTCAGCGTCGAGGGCAGCGCGCTTACCTGGATGGAAAGCCGCTGGCTATTGGTCGCTCCGCTCCAGCCGGTCGTGCCCGCCGACGCGACGGTATTGAGGGCGGCGATCGCATAATAGGTGCCCGGAGCGATATTTGAAGTTGCCATGGGGGAGAGCACCCAGGTCAGCGTCCCCGTATTGGTCTGATCCAAAGTCAAGGCCCCTGTAACGGCCGTAACGAGCTGAACCGGCCAATTCTGCCGTGCGCCGTTACTATCCGTGATCGCGAGCTGGATCGTATTTGCCCAACTCCCATTCTGTGGATTGAGCACCACGGGGGTGACTAGCGTATCGGTGGAAAATATGTTCGGATGATGCAAAACGACTGCGAATATCAGTGGCGCGCCCTGATACGCCAGCGCAGCCACACTGCTGTTGCCCGAAAGAGAGAGGCGCGGAGAGGGTCCCGAGGGGAGCGACTGCGCACCCAGGCGCGCGATCCCTATGCAGAGAAAGAAAGATAATATTGCCAGGCGGCCGGGCATTCGACGGTCCATGGACTATGCTCCTCCCGCCGAACTGCATGTTTGATCTGGAAAATTCTCCGGATGCGAATCATGAGCATCATTCACATCGATCTGTGACAGATCCTTTCCTCGAAATGCATCGCCGTAACGCGCCCATCCGGGGGGTGTCCGGTTCGCTTGATTCACACCGGTTCCGGTCGGATCGTCGCTGAGGTCTGTTCTTTCACCTTCGTCGATTCCCGTCCAAATCCTGATTCCCGGGCGGCTGATGGGTATATAGGCTTCGGCATTGTTGTAACGCATGTAGGATTCCTGCGGTCCACTATGCAAGCCATGCATTAACACCGTGCCGGTAACGTTCCCGCCCAAATCCGTGGAAGGGTTACAAACAACGTTTCCGACCTGAACGATTTTGCCCGGTCTGGGCGCCCCCGTGGCGTCCGTCGGGTTGTTGGGATCAGACCGGTTCAGTCTCAGGGTCGGCAACGTGGGATCCAAAGGAATCTGTAGTCCTCCGATCTCCGGAAATATCTGGATCGGCGTTCCCGTCCCGCTCAGGGCATTGTTGCCGCCGACAGAAAAAGCTAAGGCTTGTCCGTTCGGGCCAATCGTCCAGAACTCCCTGCCGCCGACATCGCCGTGATGATAGATGCCTACCGCATGGCCCAATTCATGCGCGGGGGTTGAAGACTGCGCCTTCGCTCCAATCTCGATATGGTCGACTTCTTTGGGAAGCCCCGGACGACAGGCGTGTGGAACAGGCGGATTCGGGCAATTGATGCTGTCGATATTTATGCCGACGCCGGCCAATTCCGGCAGCAATATGCCCGCCACCATCACGAGGGCGTGCTGGTCCACCTCGTGCGGTCCGTCTGTGTGATTCACGTTCATCACGCGGTACGTGCCCGGATTGTTTGGGAGACACTTGGCCAGGCCGGTCGAGTTGTCCAGCGTGGCGTCAATTTCGCCGCATTCCAGGCCAAAATAGTGCACCTTGAGTTTCGTTGTATTTTCAAAGAGGGTCATTGCGGGCGATACACTAATTAGCGTTACCACAAAAAGATCCTTGGTTTTCGGATCTCCTTCGACGTGTTGGCAGAGAGCTCCCAGGGCATCTTCCGGCATCGGCTCGGTGTTATTATCCGCGCAACCCATGTAAAACCCGCGATACTCCTCGTACAGCGTGAACCCATCGCCGGGACTGCCGTTGCCCTTGGGCGTGCTTTCCGAATCGTCGTCGTCCGCCATGTCCAGCGGAATGCCTTTTGCAGTTTTCCAGGTGTCTGCGATCATCGAACCCGTCTGCCGCTTCGGAATCAGGATGTCCGTAGCATTGGGATCGCTCACGGCAGGAGGCGGAAGCTGCAGATGTCCATGGAAAGTCAGTCCATCGACTGACGCGTCGACGTTCAGCGTCGCCGTCGCGCCCCAGTCGTGCGAGACGAGTTGAGCCAGCCAGATTGAACTCGGCGGATCTGTATATTGCGCGATGGTGGGGTCGTTGATCGTGAATCCCTGATTGATCGGAAAGCAGGTGCTTCCTTCGCACACTTGGGTATCGAAACTCAAGTCGGGATCGCTCGTGGCCTGGTTCGGCGGCGGCCAGTTCATCGCCACTCCCGGCTCGCTGGAAACTTTTTTCAAGGTATACGTCAACTTCTGTGGACCCACCGGCGCCGGCAGTCCAGTGCCTTTGACTAGCAGCGCGGCTTGAATCACAAGTGGATCGCCGTTGTCTATCGAAGAATCCTTCTCGGTCCTTCCGGCGGTAGGCCTCCAAGTGTCATATTCGCCTATCGTGACGGTCAGGTCCAGATCGAACGCGGGCGTCAGGCTGAAAACGATCTGCGTGGTCACGCTCGGATCTTGCGAGCCGGCTGGATTTGAGGCGCACGAGGGTCCCGGCCCCGATGCATAGGTCAGATTCTCTCCCGAGGCGGGAAACGGCAAGCTGGTTAGCGATGCCGGAATCAGGCAGTTCCAATAGACACCTTTCGATGTCGAGCCGTCGGGATAGGTGACCAGGGCTCCCGGTTGGAAATTATCGACCGAGATGTAGTAACTGTTGCTCGTAAAATCGTAGCTTATGCCCGCCCCTTGCGGGGTATAACTCTGCCCGTCGGAAACAACCGTAGTCGGCGCCTCTCCCGTGTAGTCGTTCATGTCGTTAATGGTGGTCGTTACCGTCGCGGTGGTCGCGTCACAGCCTTGGCCTGTCGACGACGGCACGCAATTGCAACCAGCCAGTCCGCAATTTTTGAGCAGGATGCCGCCGGCGATCGTTTCACTCTCACTCCAGCTGTACTTGTCGCCAAAGTCGTCGAGCGGACGGCTGCCCGATCCCGTGGTCGTCACCGTAAAGCTTAACTGCCAGCTCGTGACGACGCCGAAATCGCGGGTGTAGTTGCGCGTGGATTGTGCGCGCGCGGCGACGGGCAGCAGGGAGAGGCACAACAAGGCAAGCGTCGAAATGAGGCAATTCCGAAACAAGGGCCGGGCGGCTCGTTTCATCTCTACACTCCAAAGAAAACCTCTTTTGCCCGCAGCTTCGCTCACTCGAAAGCGACCGCGGGGGAAGGCGGCTCAAGAAAGATGGACAGAAAACAAAATCGACATCCTCCGACGAAAATGCGCGCAGTATACGCGCTTGCAAACAGAAGGCAAGAACAAAAATGCCGTGAAACGTTTTGCGCATAGTGCGCAACACGCTTCACCCACGGAAGCAACTTAAATAGGACGGAGATGACTGCTTGGGAAAGATGTGCGGGCCCTTACGGGACCGTAACCGTAACCGTTCCTACGGTCACCACGCTGCCGCCCGACTGAGCCACCACCGTCATCGGAAACGTCACCGATGTGGCGCCCGCCGGCGTATTTGGGTTGCCGACGGCCGTCGTGCTTGAGCCGACGGTCTGCTTGCTCACGGCGCCTCCGCAGGAGATCATGGCCGCCGCCAGCGCAAAGGTCATCGTGATCGCGGCCATCGTCCTCGCAATCGCGTAGCCGCATCGCTTCACACCTCGCGCGAACGCCGCGCCGAGCGCCGTCAGCAGCAGAAGGGCAAGCACCGCAGCCGCGACAATATTCCGTGCAGCTGGCAACTCGATCGGACTGCCCGGCGCTGGGCCCATCGGAAAATTGTCGCGCGGGTTCCGGAGCACCATGCCGGTAGCGGGAACGTTGGTCACTTGCGCCGTGAGCGTGGAACTCATGCTGCCATTAACCGGCAAAAAGAAGGAACCCGGTGTGAACTTGCACGTCACGGCCGTGGGCGCGCTGCAGGCCAGCTGGAACTGCCCGCTCACGCCCTTCGTGCCCGTCATGGTGACCGTGAAACTGGCCGTCCCGCCCACTGGGATCGTCACCGCCGCCGGCGACACTTGACCTGTCACAGTGCCCACGGTCTCCTGGATATTCACCGCTTGCACCTCAAAGGGAGTGGTTGCGGTGATGGTGAAGGGAAAGCCGCCCAGCGGAAGCGTCGGAGCAGTGGTGACTGTGATCGTCACGATCGTGCCCGCAGCCGTCGGCGTCGCCGATGCAGGATCGAACGAGCACTCCGCCCCAGTGGGCAAATTGCCGCAGCCGAGAGTCACGGCTTCGTCGAACCCGCCCGTGGCGACCAGCGTCACCTCCGCCGTCGCCAAACCTCCCGGCATCGCCGAAAGCGATGCCGGCGTCGCGCTCACCGAAAAATCGCTGGGCGCGCTTCCTTCACTGACGATGGCGCCTTGCGCGGTCCAGAATAGAAAAACGTGATTGGTCGCGTCCGTAGCAATTCCCACGCCTCCCGTCGGACTGCTTTGAATGGCGGCCGGAGCGGAAAACGAGGTTCCCTGCGCATTCGAGCGGCTGAACCAAAAGCCTGCCGGACTCCATCCGCCCAGCGCCTCCCAAGTTACGTCCGCATCTCCTGCGGCATCCACGGCCATCTGTGCCGTTGCGCCCGAACCGCAAAGCGGGCACGACACCGTAATGATGCTCACCGGAGTTGAGAAGCTATTCCCGCCGTCGCTCGAGCGGCTCAGGCTGAACTGAAAGGTGTCCGTGGAGCGGTCCGCCGACCCCGTTCGCTGTTCCACCGACAGAAGCAGATCGATATTGCCTTTGCTGTCGATAGCCATTTGCGGTGCCGTCGTCTGCGCGCCGCTAGCCGGCGGAAAAATTTGCTTCGCCGCTGAGAAGCCGCCCCCCGGTCCGCTCGACCGGCTCAACCAAACCGAGCTATCGCTGGCGTCGTCCCAAACGGCATAGATATTGCCGGCGGGATCGGCCGCGAATTGCGCCGATTGGCCCATGCCTATATTCACCGGCTGCCCGGTGGCCACCGGATTCACAATCCATACGCTACCGCTGTCGATATCGCACCAGCCGACCGCCGTATTGCTCGTTCCCGGCACGGCAAAAAGGGTAACGCCGGAGACGCCCGATTTCCCGGATGCCAAAATCGCCGGAGCGCTAAAGCTCCCGCTCGCTTGCCGTTCCGCGTGATAGATCGTGCTGGTGAGGTTCAGCGGCGTCTGGGTGGTCCAAACGATTTCGGCGACGCCCTGCTGGACCGCCAATTGCGGATTGCTTACGTCCGAGACCACCGGATTATTGGTAACGTTCGTGGTCTGAAAAGTTTTTCCGCAATCGGTCGATCGCGCGAAAAGTATGTCGTTGGACTCCACTCCAAACGCATTCGCAAACGCCAAATCGATCGTGCAATCCGACTCCAGAGCCATGCGGAAGGAGTTCCCTGCCGTCACGCCCGCCTGTACCGCCGGGGCCAGCGGATGGAAGAGGCCCGCGCTCATCGTGCCGCGCACGAACCATAAGCTATTGCTGGAGACCGCGCTGCCCGTGTCGAGGTAGGCGATATCGAGATTGCCGGTCGAGTCTACGACCACTTGCGGGGAAAATGCGGTCGCGTCTCCGGCGATGTTGGCCGGTGGCGTAAAGGTTTGCGCGCGCGCCGGCAGGCCGGCGAAGCTCATCGCGCCGCACAGCAAGATCGCGCTCCAGAAAAGCCCTCGGCGCAATGCGAATTTCCACTCCGAGACCACCGCTGACCGCAAGGGTGTCATTTGGCCTGCGTGCTGTTCCGTTGCTTGGATTGAGCGAATGAGCTGGGATTCACTGAGGAGAATCACTCAAACCGGAAGAAAACGAAATACGTGGAATCCGTCACATGGCGTGCTCTGAATGCCGTATCCGCAGCGGCGTCTCGTACGGTTGAGTACGGGGGCGCCACGCGGGCGCCCACCGAAGTGTTTTGGCGCGGCGCTAGGGCACCGTAATCGAAATGGTTTGCAGATTCGTGGAGCCGGAGTTGGCTTGCCCCTGCACGACGAGAGGAAACGTCACCGAGCTTCCGCCTCCGCCACTACCGTTTCCGCCGCTGCTGCTGGCCGCTCCGCCGCAAGAGACCATCGCCGTAACCGCTGCCGCCAACAGCAAACTCCACGCCAGCCCGCGAGCATATCGCCCGATTCGTGACTCCTCGTGACGCGCCGCAATCAGCAGCATCACGAACACCATGAACCTAATGGCCCACATCCGTGCTTCTTGCGCCTCGGTAATGCCTTGGGGGCCTGCGCCGACGCGCCCGGCCGGCCCCGGCAGTGCCGCCGTCGCTGCCGGTTTCACGGAAACGCTGACCTTCAGCGTCGCTGCCCCGCTCCCATTCGCGCTCAAGCTGACGGACGCGGGCGTGAACGTGCAGCTCACTCCCGCCGGCGCGCCGCCGCACTCGAGCGTCAGCGATCCCGGTGCCGTGTTCGTCGATTGCAGCGACACCGCAAAACTCGCCGCGCCGCCCACGCTGATCGTCGCCGACGCCGGCGACGCCGTGGCGCTCACCTGCGCCAGGTTGAACGGAGGAGGCGTGGTGATCCCTTGCGAATCGCCGTTGATCAGAACGTCTCCCCCGCTGCCAGCACTCCCCAACCACACCACATACACGTTGCTCTTGGCATCCGCGGCGATCTGCCCCGTATTGGCCGCGGACGTCGGTGCGCTATCCGTCGTGAATTTCTGGAAGGTAGCCCCATCCGTCGAGCGAGCCAGCAGAGTGTCGTAAGCAACGCCAGGATTCGCCGCGCTGGCCTGCTGCCAGATCACGTCCATCGCCCCGCTCGGCTCCGCCACAAGCTGAGCAAACCCGGTTGGCAATCCCGATGCGGGCGGCGCCGTGAGTGGCTGCTGATTCGAGAAGCTGCCGTTGGCCCCTCCGGCGGTCGACCGGCTGAAATAGACAGCTGGGGGCCCGCCGTTCTGTTGATAATCCCCGATCCACACAACGTTGATATTGCCATTGGCATCGATGGCCATTTGCGGGGTGAACGAGGACGTGCTCGAGAGATTTTGAAAGCCCTGCTCTGCGCTTTCGCCGAAGCCCGCGAACGATGGTCCGCCCGGATCGGCCTGATACGTCGTCAACAAATCTTGAATCGGTGAATCGTTGGCCCAAAGGAGATGAATTGTGTTGCTTGCGCCCAGGGCGATTTGCACTTTCGAGGCACAGCCAGTTTCCTGCACGCCGCCAACCGTCAGCACGTCCGACACGGGATAGGTCTGAAAAGTTCCGCCCAGGTTGGTGGACCGCGCGAATGTCATGGAGGGGCAGTTTGGATCGGCATTGGCCCAGACTGCGTAGACGTAGCCCCGCGGGTCGATCACGATCCGTGGACTCTCGCTGGCCATCGCCGATGCTGTGAGCTGCACGGCGCCGGAGAAACTCGTGCCGTTCGTCGAACGCGCGAAATAGGCGCCGTTCTGTCCCCACACAATATCGACGCCCCCGCTCGGATCGACGGTCATGTGCGGCACAGGCGCGCTTTTCCCCGCCGCCATGCCCGATCCGTTGGACACATTGACCGGCGAAAGCCAGCTCGTCCCACCGCTGGCCACGCTGCTGAAAAAAATGTCGCCACTGCCCGCCGCGTTCACCCCGGCCCAGGCCACGTAAACTCCGCCGGAATTGACGGCGATTTGCGGCTGCGCCGCCTGGGAGCCCGGAGAGGCCTGGGAAGGAAGATTCGTCGTTGCCACCGTCATCGTGGACGAAAACGTCTGCCCGCCGTCCGCCGAGCGCCGGAACAAAATCGCTCCCGCATCGAGCCACACCACGTCGATCTCCCCGCTCGGCCCCACCGCTATCGAGGGGACCGCCGCGTGGCCGGTGTTGGAAAGGTTCAGCGGAACTGGCAGAAACGTCTGCGCTCGCGATGCGGCGAACGGCAAGGCCATGGTGAACGCCAACCACGCCATTGCTTGCCAGCACCGGTATGGAAGTCGCGCCATGCTTCCGCTGTCGATAGGAAACCGGATGGAAAAGTACCCGGAAGTTCGTAGAAGAGGAATACTGCCAAGACCGGGGGCTCCTGTGGGACGTTACATTACTTGTGGCCGATGGGGCGCAAAAACAGATGCAACTTTCCTCCTTCGGCCGTGATCCTTATATATAGACAGGCGCAACGCCCCCTTGATCCTGTCCGCAGGTCTTCGCTTTTCGCGGAGGGACCTGAAATGGCCAAGCTCACGCTTCGAGATGCCTTTTTCTTCACAGTTTTATCCTTTGCCGTTGCCTGCTTGCCGGGTCCCGCTTTCGCTCAACGCGGCGGCGGTGGGCACGGAGGGGGCGGCGGTGGCGGGGGCTTCCACGGTGGAGGCGGGGGTGGCGGCAGCTTCCGCGGCAGCGGAGGCTTTTCCGGAGGCGGCTTTCGCGGTGGCAGCAGCAGCGGCTTCGCAGGAGGCGGCTTTAGAAGCGGAGGTAGTTTTGGCGGCGGAGCCTATCGAGGTGCAGCCCCATCTTCGCGCGCCGGTTCCTATGCCGGTTCGCCGGCCCGTTCGCCTTTCAGTTCGCTGGGAAGATCGGGCCGGTCTGGCTCTCCTTACAGTGGTTCCGCATATGGAGGTGCGCGTTCGTATGGCTCCGTTGGCCGCGGCGGTGCCGCCAACAACGCGAGGCCGGGAGCTTACTCGTCCGGAGCGCGCGCAGGCTCTCCGTATGCGAACGCTGACGGTCAATGGCACTCCTTTGGCGGGCGCTCCTTTGGCAACTCTGACGCCGGTCTGCGCGGCAATAGTGCGGCCTCAACGGCTCGCAGCTTTGGCAATTCGGAGGCTTCGGGGCGCAACGGCAATTCCGGCGAATCTGCATGGCGCAGTTTCGGAAGCTCCGGAACGGCGAGGGCAGGCATCGCCTCGAATCGCCCCGGCGCCACGTTCGGGACTTCAACCGCTCGTATGCCCTCCAACTTGGCCGCCTCCCGGCCAGGTTCCTTGGGCTTCGCGAGCGCTGCTGGCGGAACTTCCCGGCTCGGCCTTGGCCGCCTTAACGGCGGACGCTCGGGCCTTAACAACTTCGGCCCCAATGGCAATCGCTTCGGCTTCGGCGGCTTGGGCTTCAACAATTTCGGTGGGAACCGCTTCGGCTTTGGCGGGTTCGGCTTCAACAATTTCGGTGGCAACCGCTTCGGCTTCGGCGGCTACGGAGGGTTTGGCTTCAACAATTTTGGCGGGAACCGCTTCGGCCTCGGATGCTGCGGGTTTGGTTTTGGATTCGGCCGCCCGTGGGGCTGGGGCGGATGGGGATTCGGCTGGGGCGGCGGTTGGGATCCCTGGCTCGGCCTTGGTCTCTGGGGATGGCCTACATATGGATATGGATACGACCCGTGGTGGGATTGGAACGGTTTCTACGATTCCCCAAGCATCGATTACAGCGCTCCCCCTGATCCATCTGCGGAGCCTCCTTACGATCAGCCTCCGCCCGATCAGTCTCAGCCTGATCAGTCCCCTTACGGCCAAGCCGATAATGTGCTGCCCTTTTATGCTGCTCCGCCGGCAGGCTCCTCATCTTCATCCACGCCACCCGATTCGACCGCGAACAATGGCACAGATAGTGCAGCCCCCTACGAACTGCTTTACCTCAAGACGGGCGATGTTTACACGGTCACCGACTGCTGGCTCGCCGATGGCAAACTGCATTACGTGCTGAGCGGCGGAGGAGGGGAATACTCGGTGGATATCGGCATGATCGACTTCGAGCGCACGGTCGATGAGAATGCCACACGCGGCATGCCCTTCACGATAAATCCCAGACCGGACAATCCGGCGTCAACGCCCAGCAACGGGTCGGCGCAAACGCCCTCCACTTCGATTTAGATCGCAATAGGAAAATGCCGGCGACGCCCGTCGCCTGTGGCGCTGGATCGCCGGTAGTTGCCTCAGTTCGCGGGATCGCTGCCCTGCGCCGATACCGCTTTCGCCCGAATCGCCTTGGCGCGCTCCTCGGCTTGCGCTGCCTCCGCCGTATGGTTGGTCTTCAGCAGCAGCGCGGAGAAGTCGTCCAGCATCGAGGCGATGGCGGGATCGTCCGCGCCCAGCACTTTTTCCTGAATCTGCAGCGCGCGCTGCAAAGCCGTGGCGGCTTCCGCATAGCGCCCCTGCAAATAGAGAAGCTCGCTCAAGCCACCCAGCACCGGGGCCAGTTCCGCGCCGTTCTCTCCATAATTCTGTTCCAGGATATCGAGCGCCAGCAGATCGAGCGGTTCGGCCTTATCGTAATGGCCCTCGGCCTCGTCCAGCCGCGCGGAATCGGCATAGATCGTGGCGGCCAGCGGATCCCGAGCAAAATTCTGTTTGGCCAGCGCCTCGGCTCGCTTATAGATGGGCTCGGCCTCCGCGTACTTCCCTTCTCCCAGGTACACGGTACCGAGGTCGTCGAGCGTGGCCGCAAGATCGTCCTGGTCGCCGCCGCCTTTTTCCTCCACGGCCTTGTCGTCGATCGCCAGCACTCGGCGATACAGCGGCTCAGCCTCCTCGTAGCGCTGCTGCTCGCGATAGTCTCCCGCCAGGTCCAGCAAGCTCTTGGCCACGTCGGGATCGTCGGGAGCGGACACGCGCTCGCGAATCGCCAGCGCGCGCTCATAGAGCGGCAGCGCTTCCACTTCGCGTCCTTCCAGGTCGTAGAGCACCGCCAGATTGTTGAGGCTAGTGGCCAGATCGGGATTGTCGCGACTGAGCGATCTTTCGCGAATCGCCAGCGCTCGCTGATAGAGCGGCTCGGCCTGCTCGTACTGGCCCTGGTCCGCATAGAGCGCGCCCAGATTGTTCAGGCTCGTGGCCACCTCCGGGTTGTCTTTGTCGGATGCTTCGCGAATCTCCAGCGCCCGTTGAAAAAGCGGCGCGGCCTCCGCGTAATCTCCCTGTTCCTCATAAAGAACGGCCAGCTTGTTCAGGCACGCCGCCACGTTCGGCGTCGTCGCACCGTAATTCGCTTCCGCGAAGCGCAGCAGTTCCCGCGCCGCTGAAACCGCCTCTGTAAATTTGCCTTGGTGATAAAACCCATCCACGCGCGCGTTCAGCTCGTCCCAACTCCCCTGCTGCGCTCCGGCGCAAACCGCCAGACTCATAGCCAAAAGAGTCGCCGTCAGGCCGCGGGATAGTATGCGTGTGGATAACTTCACGATGGTCCTCTTACCGAATGGGTGCCTCGCGCTCAGAGTGGCGCGAGTGTTTCCAGCCTAACGTCCGCGAAAGAGGCCGGTCAATTAACTGGTCCGCAACATGTTCCAAAAGGACATACAGTGCCCAGGCATTGGAGCAAGTACCGAAACCGAACCTTGCGTCATCGCGTATAGAATGCCAGTGACGCCGCCAGTGACGCCGAGCGATGCTGAACTGGTGCGCCAGGCGCTGGCTGGATCGCAGTCGGCTTATCGCGACCTCGTGAACCGCTACGCCCGGCCCGCCGTAAACCTTGCCGCGCGCATGATCCAGGATCGTGCGCTGGCGGAAGATCTCGCCCAAGAAGCGTTCGCGCGCGCCTTCGAGCATCTCTCCACCTACGACGAACAGCGCCGCTTCGCCAGTTGGTTCTTTCAAATCCTCCACAACGTGACCGTCGATTACCTTCGGCGCAAGCGGCCTCCAGCTCTCTCCCTCGGCGATCTGGAAGACTCCGGCCATGCGCTCCCGGATGCCACATCAATGGGAATGCCGCCGGATACCCAGGCCGAACAATCCGCGCTGGCCCATGCCTTGGACGCCTGCCTGGCACGCATTCGGCCCGAATATCGCGAGGCCGTTGTGCTGCGCTATCGCGAAGATCTATCCGTGGAGGAAATTGCCGAGGCCATGAGCCTGCCGGTCGGAACGGTAAAGACTTATCTGTTCCGGGCTCGCAAGGAGCTGGCCTCGCTTCTTTCATCTCAGGGATGGGCCGGAGTCTCTACCCCCGCCGCGAGTAGTGCTCGAAAACCGGGCGCGGGCTGAAACCTGGAACCTGGAAGTTCCGTAGAGTAAGCGGGAGCCTTTATCGGAGATCGCAACACCGATGCCTGACAAACCCCACTGGCTGCACGCCGAAGAGACCGGGCACGACGACCTGGCCGAGAGCGCGTTCGCGAGCCTCATAGCCGAACTCCCCTCGGTCGAGCCCTCGGCCGCCTTCGTGGATCGCGCCGTGAACGCCGCCTGGCAGGCTCGGAGCCGTCGCCGCCGTATCACGCGCTTGGCCTACATCGCGGGGGCTCTGTCGATCGCCGTGGCGGGCGCGGGCTCGATCTACGAACTCGCCGGGCCGGCAACGATTCTCGCCGCGCGCCTCACCGTGGCCTTCTCGCACCTCTTGGTGTGGCTCCTGACGTCGGCGGGCGCAGGAGCCGGGTGGTGGTCCATCGCGGAGCGCATTGGAACGGCAGTCGGCGACGCCATTGCCTCGCCCTCCGCATCGGCCTCTATCGCGGCATTCGAGATGATCGCCTTGCTGGCCCTATACGCGCTGCAGCGCTTGCTCGGCGAAGAGCTGCGACGGCCCAGCAAGGTGGGAGATGAAAAGGCCTGAAGCTTGAAGAGCCCTGAAAAAGCCTGAAAAAGGAAGACACGAAAATGACGCCTTCACGACGAAAATATGCACTCATCGCTTGCGCGGGATTATTTGCGCTCGGCGCGGCCATGCTCCTGCACGGCCAGTCGGCGTCCGATATCGCCAGTCTGCGCCAGGAGATCCGCGCGCATTACAACATCGTCGCACTGCAGGACGAACTGGCTCTCGTCCCCATTCAGCGTAACCCCGATATCAAAATCATCGAGATTCGGGACGGAAGCGTCTCCATCAACGGCACAGCGCTCACCGCGCGCGAGGCCCGCCAGCGCCTCGGCAAGGACGCCGCCCTCATTTTCCGCGTCACTTACCTGGACCCCGCCGCGCAGCGCGATTTGGCTCGCGTGGACTCCGCCGCTCCCCCGCCGGGCGTGCAGGAGAAGGAGGAGAATAACGATCGGGCGGAATCCGCCGCGCCTCAGCGAACGCGCCGCGGCGATATCGTTCGCATCGGCGGCAACGTCACCGTGGCGCGCGGCGATGTGGTTTCCGGCGACGTCGTAGCCATCGGCGGTTCGGCCGATGTCGATGGCGAAGTTACCCGCGGCGTCACCGTTGTCGGCGGCTCGCTGACTCTCGGGCCGGACGCGATTGTGCGCGAAGACGTGAGCGTGATCGGCGGTACCCTGAATCGCGCACCCGGCTCGCGCGTCGACGGCAAGATCGATAACGTCGGCTTCGGCCCAAATTTCGGCGTGCGTCAACGGGCGGCGGGCCGTTTTCCCGTCCGCAATCTTTTCGCGCGCGTGGGCGGTTTCTTCGGTACCCTCCTGCGTACCACGCTGCTTATCCTCTTCGGCCTGATCGTCGTGCTCCTCGGCGGCCGCTTCATAGACGCCATCGCGGAGCGAACCGCGAGCGAGCCGCTGCGCTCCGGCTTTACCGGATTGCTGGCGGAAGTGCTCTTCGTGCCCCTCGTGGTCCTCACCGTTGTCGTTCTGGCCGTCTCTATCGTCGGCATTCCGCTGCTGCTGCTGATACCGTTCGCCATTGCGCTGGCCGTCGTGCTCACGATTGTCGGTTTCACCGGAGTGGCTTGCGTGGTCGGCCGGTTTGTAAGCGAGCGCATCGGAATCGGAAGAAGCCCTTATCTCTCGGTCGCTCTCGGCGTCCTGGTCGTCCTCGGCATCACGCTCGTTGCCAAGCTCTCTGCGCTCCTTGGCGGCGTGGTGTTTGGCGTGGTGATTGGCAGCGCGCTGGCCGTCCTCGGCTTTCTGGCCGAGTACCTCGCCTGGACCATCGGCATCGGCGCTTTGATCCTTACCTGGCTCAACCGCCGCCACCGCGAACACCCGGCCGCGCCCGCCGCCGCAGTCGCCACGCCGCCCGCGGGACCTGCGCCCGCCTGAGCGACGCCATCCCTCTGCCCGGAAGCGATCCGGCATCGCACAAATCGTGACCGCCCGGGCTGTCCCGCATCCAAACGCTAGCAAGCCACCCTTGGGAGCCTGTCCTTGAAAGGGGGCAAAATCGCCACCAACTCACCCTCGCGTCATCGACTGTTTCTGTGGCCTTTCGTGGTCCTGCTGATCGCCGCAGCCGGCGTTCAGCTCGTGCGGCCGCGATTAAACAATCCTCCCGTCACCGCCGAACTCGCCGCGCCCGCGCAGGTGAAGCAGATACTCCAGACCTCCTGCTACAACTGCCATTCCAATGAGACAAAGCTGTCCTGGTTCGATTGGCCGGTGCCGGCCTATTGGCTCGTCGTCAAAGATGTAAGGGAGGGACGCAGCCACCTGAATTTTTCCGAGATCGGCAACCTGCCTCCCGCGCAGCAGAACGGATTTCTCTTCGAATCGGTAAGCCAGATCGAGCTAGGCGCGATGCCGCTGCCCGATTACAAGTTCGCTCACCCGGATTCCGCGATCAATCCCGGGCAATTGAGTATTTTGAAGGAATACCTGACCTCACTCGAACCGAACGCGCCGGCCGCTCCGCCGGAAATTGCCGCCGCTGACGCGCAATACGCGGATTGGATTCGCCAGCCAAACTCCACGCCGGTTGTCTCCCCGGCGCCCAATGGCATCGCCTTTCTGCCCGACTACAAGAATTGGCAAGCCATCAGCAGCACAGTACGCGCCGACAACAACACCCTCAGACAAATTCTCGGCAACGACGTCGCTGTAAAAGCCATCGCCGAAAACCACATCAACCCCTGGCCGGACGGCGCCGCCTTCGCCAAGATCGCCTGGTACCAAGAGGCCGGCGACAAAGGCTTGGTTCGCGCCGGAACGTTCTTTCAGGTGGAGTTCATGATTCGAGACAGCAAGAAATACGCGCGGACGCTCGGTTGGGGATGGGCGCGCTGGCGCGGCGCGGACCTGAAGCCCTACGGCAAAGACGCTGACTTCACGCGCGAGTGCGTCGGCTGCCATAGGCCGCTGCGCGACTCGAACTACGTCTTCACCGAGCCCATCCGCGGCCAGATTGGGGGCCAACAATGAAGCTTCCGGCGCAGCGAAAACGCCTTCATCTGCTGGCCCTGGTTTGCTCGCTCGGCCTGTTGGGATGCTCCGGCCGTCCATCGGCCGCCGTGCCAACCCTGAATCAAGACGCCGCTCTTCCCGGCGGCCTTCCCATGAATCCGCTGCCCTGGAGAATCATTACCTCCATGGCCGACAGAACCTCCTCGACCATGTCCACTCTCTACGGCAACGATCTAGCCGTGGACTACGCCAGAGCGCATTCCGACCGCAACTATCCGGACGGCTCGGTGCTCGCCCTCGTCACTTGGACGCAGCAGAACGACCCGCGCTGGTATGGCGCGAAGATTCCGGCTCGCGTAAGCTCCGTGGAACTCCTCACCGTGGGTGCCCTGCCGGACGGCCACGCAACCTATTCCTACCAGGAGTACGCGGGCGCGCCTTTGAAGCAGGCCTCCGCCGAACAAACCGCCACGCCGAATGGCCGCGCGCTATTCCTCCTGGCCCAACGCGCCGCCGTCCTGCCTTAAGCTTTTTCTCCACCGCCGCACCAAGCGCGTACCCCGGATGGACTTGTGCGTTCCTAGCAATGACTCTTAGATGTGACGGCCCCCGCAGAGCTATTGACCGGATAGTATCCCCAAGAAACACTGGGTGGACGTCCCCATGCTCAAACTGGTCGATCTCACCCGGGAGTATGACGCCGATGGCGACGCCGCTCGCCGCGTTCTGGCCGCGGATCGCTTGAACCTCGAAGTGACCGCGGGAGAAGTGTTCGGCCTGGTGGGGCCGAACGGCGCGGGCAAGTCTACGGCCCTGAAAATGATCTGTGGGTTGTTGCTGCCCACATCCGGCCGTGTGCTGGTCAACGGCGTCGACGTGGAGCGCGATCGTGAAGAGGCCCAGAAGTACATCGGCTATCTGGCGGATTTTTTCTCGCTCTACGACGAGCTCACCGTCTACCAGTATCTCGAATATTTCGCCGGAGCCTACAAACTCGATCCGGCCTCCATTCCCGGACGCATTATGGAAGTGGTGACGCGCGTCGGCCTGGAAAGCAAGCGGGACGCCGCGATTGGCGGCTTGTCGCGAGGCATGAAGCAGCGCCTGGGCATCGCGCGAGCCGTGATTCACGATCCGCCGCTGCTGGTTCTCGACGAGCCCGCAGCCGGGCTCGATCCCAAAGCCCGGCATGAGCTGAAGCAGTTGCTGCGCGGCTTTCAGGAACGGGGCTGCACCATCGTGATCACCTCGCACATCCTCCCTGACCTCGAGGAGATTTGCACCTCCATCGGCATCCTCGAAAAGGGCCGCTTGATCCGCGTGGGCAAGATCGAAGAGATCCTGCAGCAACCCGGCCAGCAGGCCGGAGCGGCGGCCGCGCCGCGCGTGGTTCGAGTACGGCTCTCCGTGCCGGGCTTCGCGCTGGACTCCTGGCTCGCTGCGAGAACCGGCGTGAGCCGCGTGACCGCGTCTGGATCGGGAGCGCTATTCGAGTTCGCGGGCAACGACGCCGATTTCACCGAGTTGGTCAAAGCGCTGGTCACGGCCGGCGCGCCGCTCCTGGCCGTGGAACAGCCGAGTCTCACTCTCGAGGAAGCCTACAGCCGGATCGCCCAGGGAGAAGTGATGTGAGCGCGCTTTTCCTCAACAATCCGGAGCTGCGGCGCAACTTCCGCATCGAGTTGAGCCCCAAGCGCCTGCTCACCGCAGCGATCATCACCGGAGTCTTCGCGCTGATCGTGCTTCCCTCCCTGACGCAAAACAAGCCCGCGTCCGGCTCCCGTTACATCACTCTCTATCTGATGGCGATCCTGTGGTCCCAAGGAATCACGCTGACGCTGGGCGGCGCCATTTCGTGCTGGCGCGCGGTGCGGCGCGAGCGCGAATTGAACACCTTCGATTACCAGCGGATCACGCGCCTCTCCCCGCTCGAGCTGGCCATCGGCAAACTCTTCGGCGCGCCGGCGCTGGCCTATTTCGTCACGCTCTGTCTGGTTCCTCCCGCGGTCGTCTCGGCTGCCGGCTCAGGCAGCGTCGCCGTCGATTTTCTGGCGCGAAGCTACGTCCTGTTATTCACGGGAGCGCTGGTGATCCACGCCTTCGCCCTGATGATCTCCACGATTTCGGACAAGGGGGGAATGTCCAGCGGTCTCCTCCTCCTGGTGCTGCTCCAACTCGTCCCGCTCATCGGAGTACTTTTTTCCGTGAGCCCAACCACTTCCGTACAAAACGCCGGCCGGACGAGCGCCTTGCCTTTTTATGGGATCGCCTTTCCGCCCACGCTCCTGTGGGCTTGTCTGGAATTGGGGTTCGCGGCGTGGTTGCTGCTGGCCGTGGTCCGCAATATCAAGCTCGGCCTGGAAGCGATGCGGCTCTTTAGCATTTGGGAAGGACTGGGATTCGCGGCGTATTGCAACTTCGTCTGGATCGGATTCTATCCCTGGAGGACCGCGGCCCGCGGTAATCCCACCGTCGAAAACGCCCAGCTTCTCATGGCAGTCGCCTTCTTTTATGCCGTTGGCATCGGCGTGCTGCGAAGCCGCGAACTGGTTCGGCGCGGATTGCGCGAAGCAACCGGAGCGCTATCCGGGGGCGTGCGGTGGCTGGGCCCGATCGGCTCGTTCGCGATTGCCGCGGCGTTCGCTGAAATTGTCATCGTCATTCTTACAGAGCGGTACTCCCCTTTAGGAACGGACGCAAACGCCGCTCGCAGCCTCTTTCTGGTGCTCTACTTTGCGGCCTGGATGGCGCGCGACCTTTCCTATTTGCAATGGATGAAGATTCGGCCGGTGCGTTCCTCGCTCGGCAAGGCCTTCCTCTACTTGGGCGTTTTCTACCTGTCTACCTCGATTGTGTTTCGCAGCGCGCTGACTGCCACGAATTCGGACGCCGCTTTGGCGGCCTGCCTGGTCCCGTTTCCGCTTCTGCACCAATGGACCGAAGCGCAGTGGGACGCGGCCGGAGGAATGTGGCTGCTGGCCATGGGCGCGCAGGTTGGCGCCGCCGTGGTCTTCGCCTATTTATACTGGAGAGAGGTCGCGGGCCTCGAGAGCCGCCCGCAAGCCGCCTCCCCGGCGCGCGCTGCCTGACTCCTCGAAACGTGGCCGCCCGGACTCAGCAAGAAGCTTATATTCCTAGCAGCCTCTTCGCGTTCCCCTTCAATATCCTCTCGCGGTCGGCCGCCGGAAGTTTGAATTGGTCCAGGACGGCGCTCGGATATTCCACGTCCTTCGCGGCGAAGTTATCCGTGCCCACCACGATGCGGTCGGCTCCCACCATGACCATCAGGAAGCGGAACGCCTCCGGATAGTAGATCAGATAGTCGTAATGGAATCGCCGTAAGTAGTCGCGGACAGGGTGTTGAATCGTGATGTGGTTCGCCATATGAAAGAGGAAATGGTCGATGCGACCCACAAGATAAGGGAACGCCCCGCCCGCATGCGGCAACACCATTTGCAGGTTCGGATATTTGTCCAGCGTGCCGGTATAGATCAACTTGGCCGCCAGAAAAGTGTGCTCGATGGGAGCGTCGATACAGGCGGCCATATCCGGCGGACCCACCGTCCTGCTGCCTCCGTAATTGTTGGCCACGCCATCCATCTGATGAAAAATGATCGGCAGCTTCAGCGCTTCAATGCGCGCCAGCACCGGCGCAAACCGTGGATCGAATATGTAGTCGCGCCGTTCGATGGAGTCCGGCAGATGCACCGCCCGCACGCCGGGCTGTCCCGCCACGCGGTTCAGCTCCTTCAGGGCCAGTTCGGGATCGAGGATCGGCAGCTCCACGCCGACGACAAAGCGGTCCGGATATTTCTGGTGAACCTGAATCCCCGTATCATTGATCACCTGCGCGAGATGCGCGCCCTGTTGCGCGGTAACCCTTTGCCAGGGCATCTGGCCGGAGAGCGTCAGGCAGTGCATCAGGTCGCCATGCTCGTCCATCCACTGGCGCCGCTTGTCGAGATCGTAATTAAGCGGGAACGGATTGGCGTCGGGCTGCCCGGTAATATCGGCTAGAGCCTTCGCGTAAGTCGCTGGTGACCAGTGCGAGTGCATATCGATCGCCGCCGGCGGCCCCACTTTCCCATTCTCCGGCCGCGCCGCCCACCACGGAACTCCCTGCGACGAAGCCGTCTGTGCCGACCCCGTTTGTGCCAATGTAGACCCCGCGCCCAGCGTAGTCATCGCCGTGCCCAGCGTCGCAGCGCCGGCAGCACCCGCGCCCAGCTTGATGAACTCCCGTCGCCGAATCGCCGAATCTTTCGCTTTCTTTTTCATGCTGTCATCCTCTTCAACTTCAACGTTCGCGCATCCCTAATTCGTAAGTCCAGCAATACGCCTATAGTACAGCATCATCCATTCCCAATCAGGCTAGCAGACAAGCGGTTAGCTTTCCCGTTGTGGCACCCGCGACTCAGCTACGAAGACTGCGCGCTTCTCTGGTTTTGCGAAATGTTGCCTGGCTCGCCACAAAATTCATGGAGCGTTCACCAGAAAACCAACGCTTAGAAATGAATTGGGATTACGGTCTCCTCGTTTTCCTGTCGTACCCGGCGGCTAGTGCGCCGGTCTCTGCAGTTCAACGTTCAAAAAGCAGTGCGGCGTACCCTCACATCCCTCGTGAGAGAACTCGCGGAAGGAAAGGAACCACAGCATGAGAATGGTCAGATTCAAAAGATTGTCCAAATGGATCGCTCTCGCCTCTACCAATCTGCTCGTCGGCTTGCTGGCTTCGGGGCTCAGCGTTGCGGCGCACGCGCAGTCCGTTCCGTTCCCGACTTACCAAACCGGCCCCAACGCGAACGGCCCGTGGGTCGTCAGTGACGGCACGATCATCACCCCCGCCGGCACACAGGTCGATCTCGGCACCACCACCCGCGCCAAGGCCATCGCCCTCAACCCCACCGGCAATCACACTGCCGCTGTCCTTCAAATGGGCGCGCCGCAAGCCGTCACGATCTTCAACACCCAGACCGGCGCTGTCCTGCAGACCTACAAACCCTTCAACACCAAGAACGGCGCCCCGACCGGCATCGCCTACACGCCGGACGGCAAGTACCTGCTGTTCAGCCAGGACAGCAGCTTCGTGGCCATCGCCAGCGTCAATGGGACGACGGGCTTGCTCACCGATTACGTCCACGTCTCCGTTCCGATGGACGTCAACTCCTCCGGCGTTCTGACCACCGTCACCTGCTTCCCCTGGTCCCAGGAGACCTTCGCGGGAAGCCCTCCAGGGACCACCGGCAGCGCTGAAATCCCCTGCGGCCAGACCGTCTCGATTGTCTCGGATGGCACAAAAACTTCCTATCCCACGGGCATCGCAATTTCTCCGGATGCCAAGACCGCTTACGTCGTGTTGGACAATAACGACACGCTGACCAAGATCGATCTGACCGCGGCGAAGCCAGTCGAGGGCGCGGAGATTCGCGTCGGCAACGTCCCGCACAGCGTGGTGATCTCGCCTGATGGCACCACCGCTTACGTCTCGAACGAGGGCGGCCGCATTGCGAACGCGGACGACTTCCAGGGATACTCCAACGGCACCCCGGTCGTCGCACGTAAACCGCAGGGTTCCACGGCTAGCGGCACCGTTTCCGTGGTTAACCTCTCCTCGTTCACGGTCACCGGCAGCATCGAAACGGGTCTGCACCCGACCGGCATGGCCTTCTGGGGCAAGTACTTGCTCGTCGCCAATGCCTATAGCGACAGCCTCTCCGTGATCAATACGTCCATCAACCGCGAGGAGCGCAGGATCAAGGTCGCCCTACCGATCGGAGTGCCGGGCAAAGACCGGCCCATCTACGGCGCGGGGCCAAACTCCATCGCGGTCGATCCGGTGGACAACATTGCCTACGTCGCGCTTTACAACGCCAACGCAATCGCCGTGGTTGACCTCGTCGATCGCTACAACGACCGTGACCGTGACTTTGATCGGGATCGGGACCATGGCCGCGACGGCGACCGGGACCACGACGGCGACCGTGATCGCGATCGCGACCACGACTTCCAGAGGAGCGCAATCCTCGGGATGATCCCGGTGGCCTATGCTCCGAGTTCGGTGGTCTTGGACACGGTGGACCACGTGCTCCTCGTTGCCAACGATAAGGGCATCGGCACCAAAGGCATCCCTCCGCAAAATTCGTTGCAGAGCAGCCATGGCGTCAGCGACTACGGCACGCACCAGGACCTGGGCACAGTCAGCATCGTTCCCGTTCCGAACCGAGCGACCCTGGAAACGATGACCCATCAGGTCTTCCAGAACAACCACTGGGATCTCGCCGAAAATATCTGGTCTGCCGCAGGCGGCAGCCGGTTCGCCAGGCCCCTCGCAATCCCGGAGAGAATCGGCGATCCTTCGAAGATCAAGCACGTCTTCGTGATCATTCGTGAAAACCGCACCTATGATCAGATGCTGGGCGACGTGGCCGGCGGGAATGGCGACCCGGCTCTCGCGGTCTTCGGAGACGCGGCGAGCTTCGGCTTCGTAGGCGGCGTCAGCCCCAATGCGCATGCCCTGGTGCAGCGCTTCCCGCTCTTCGACAACTTCTACGACCCGAGCCGTCAATCGGCCGACGGTCACAACTGGATCGTGCAAGCCATGGCGCCCTATTCGGACGACATTCAGTCGCCCGATTGGCTCCGCGACTATCCCTCCAACGGCGGCGAAGCGCTGGCCTATCAGAAGAAGGGCCACCTGTGGGATGTGGCGGCTAAGGCCGGCGTCAAAGTGAAGAACTACGGCGAGTACATCGAGTACAACTCGTTCCTCACCCCTGCCGGGAACACCACCGAGCCGAGCTGGAGAGACTTCTACACCGACACGCAGAATTACGAGTCGGGCGCGGAGAAGCAGCTCTACTACATCAATACAGTCGCGTCGCACACGCCGCTGCCGATCCTCTATAAGGACACGGTTCAAAACTATCCGCAGTTCGATCTGGGCATTCCCGACCAGTTCCGCTTCGATGTCTGGAATGAGGATTTCCAGAACGACCTCAAGCACGACAAGGTGCCCCAGTTGGAGTTCATGTGGATCAGCTCCGACCACACCGGCGGGCCGCCGACGGCGCAAGCCATGCAGGCCGATAACGACCTGGCCCTGGGCCGCTTCATCGATGCCATCAGCCACAGCTCCATCTGGTCCTCATCGGCGATCTTCGTCGAGGAAGACGATGCGCAGGACGGTGTCGACCACGTGGACGGCCACCGCAGCCCCGGCTATGTCATCACCCCTTACGTCAAGCAGAAGGTGAACTCCGATGGCAGCGGCGCTGGCGTAACCGAAGACAGCACCTACTACACCCAGGTCAATTTCACCCGCACGATCGAGCAGATTCTTGGTCTCACGCCCATGAACCAGTTCGACTTGGTGGCCTCGCCGCTGAGGGAGATCTTCATCGACAATCCGCCCGCGGAGAACTTCAAGCCGTGGCCGCACGTGCCCAACCTGATCGCGCTGGACCAGGGCGTACCGACCGAGACCCATATCGCCCAGAATACCAGCCCGAAGGAGAACGCCCAGCAGGAGGCGGAAAATGCTCTAAAGGCCGCCTGGATGGCGAAGAAGGCCGAAGTTTTCGCCGGGAAGTATCACATTCCCGATTCCGAAGACCCGGTCACCGTCAACCATCTGGACTGGTACGAAGCCACCGGGTTCAAGATTCCCTATCCCGGCGACAAAGCAGTTCGCCCCCCGAGCGACTTCAACAACCCGGCGCCCGCCGGCGACAAGGACGATGACGACGACGGCTTCTAAATAGTCGTCGCAACCACAAGAGCCCTCTCCCCGCTCACCGGGGAGAGGGCTCTTCATTTGCGCGCCGGATGCGAGCCCTCGAATTCATAAAGTCTTAACCAAAAAGAGCATATCCAGAAACGCGCCGGAATTAGCTTATCCTGCCCCGTGGCAAGTGTTCGGTGAACCGTGGCATATCTCGAGCCGCTCTTCCCTTCGGAAACAGTGCCACCCTGCATCTTCTGTAGGTCGGGGAAAATAAGGGAATCGTAATCCGCATCGCATTTTTAAGGAGGCGGCATGGCTTTCTCTCGATTGGGACTCGTTAGGCTGTGTTACAGCCTTCTTTTTTGTTTTCTTTTGGAGGCCTGTACTGTGCCCGCCGTCCGCGCACAGGTCGACCGCACCGGCTTGAACGGCACCGTAACCGATTCTTCCGGGCGGGTTGTTCCGGGAGTTCATATCACCGCCCTGCAGGACGATACCAAGTTGCTGCGCGAGACGCTCTCTTCCGCCAGCGGATACTACGACCTTGCAGAATTGCCCGTGGGAACCTACACAGTAACGTTCTCGCTCGCTGGTTTTGAGGATCTCGCTTTTACCAACGTCGTTCAAACGATCGGACAAACTCGCACGCTGAACGCAACGCTCGCTGTCTCCGGAAGAACCGAGCGTATCGAGGTCTCCGGCACTACGGAACAGCTGGATGAAACCTCGGATGCCTTGGGCGCCGCCATTGAGCCGGCACAAGTGAAAGAGCTTCCGTTAAACGGCCGCAACTGGGCCACCCTCACCGCACTGGCGCCCGGCGCGGTGGATACGGGAGGAAGCAATCAGCGTTCCATTCGATTTGCCGGCCGCGGCCGTGACGACGACAACTTCACCTACGACGGCATCGATGCCACCAATATCATTAATCAAGCCCAGCAGCCTTATGTTCGCCTGGCCATTCCGCTCGACACCATCGCGGAGTTTCGTGTCAACTCTATGCTGGCGACCCCGGAAGCCGGTGCAACGGGCGGTCCTCAACTCGCCGTCACCTCTCCTTCGGGCACAAATCAGTTCCACGGCGACGTCTTTGAATTCCTTCGGAATAACGCCTTCGACGCCCGAGTGCCCGTTCCCGTGAACACCGTGAATCCCGCGCAGCCGCCCTTTCGCTTGAATCAGTTCGGGGGTTCTTTCGGCGGTCCGATCACCACGGACAAGACCTTTTTCTTCGTCGCCTACGAGGGATACCGTCAGGTCCTCGGCCAGACCCTGCTCGGCTTTGTGCCCAGCGACTCCTTCCGCGCCCAGGTGGCGGCGCAATCGCCAGTCTTGCTGCCGATTCTCAACGCTTATCCCCGAGGGCAGAGTTTGGTCAGCCCCACCGTCGCTCAATGGATTGGCCAAGGCACTCAGAACGTGCAAGAGGATTCCGGCATGTTCCGCGTCGATCATCGCTTCTCGGACAAAACCACGCTCTTCCTTCGCGCCAACATTGATGAAGCGCTCAGCGCTGCCCCCCTGGCCAGTTCGGGGGCCTATCTCCAGGACCGGCAGCAGCTCACCTCCTCTCCGGTGAACGCCGTCATTGAGGCGCTGCACATTTTCTCTCCATCGCTTCTGAACGAGCTCAAATTCGGATTTAACCGCAGCACCGCCGACACCACCAATCTCAATCAAACGGGAACGCTTTACTCTTTCGCCGTGGCGGGCTTTACCAATCTGAACAACGACAAGGTCAGCATCGGCGCAGGCAACTCCTTCTCTGGAATCGACAACCTGACTTGGGTGAAGGGACGGCACACGCTGAAGGCGGGAGTGGAGCTTCGCCGCGTTCAACTGAACCAGGGCAATTCAGCTAGCGGCACGGTTACTTTCGCCTCCGCGGCTGCTTTTGCGGCCGACCAAGTCAGCACCGCGACGCTTACCGGGGCCTTGCCCGTCAACGGACTGCGTAAAATGCAATACTTCGGCTATCTGCAAGACGAATTCAAATGGCTGCCCAACCTGACGGTCAACTTCGGCGCTCGCTACAGCTTCTTCAATATCTTTCACGAGGAGTTCGGCCGCGCCAATCCTTTCGATTTCGCCACCTGCGGACCCCAAGGCTTTTGCGGCGTCGGCGCCAGCTTCGGGCAACCCAATTACGGCGATTTCGATCCGCGCATCGCCATCGCCTGGTCCCCGCGTAACGGCGGGCGTACCGTGATTCGCGCGGGGTTTGGCACCTACCACGAGGACGGCCAGTTGGACGATCAGAACCTTCCCATCAGCAACGAGGTGTTCGCCTACTCCTTATCGAATAAGACGATTCCCGCGCTGAATTATCCGATTGACCCGTTTTTGGCGGACACCATCGGCATCGTCTCTCCGCGCGATGACGACCGGCTCCGCAAAGATACCCTGGTCACCGAATGGGGCCTGTCCGTACAACGCGCCCTGCCGGCGGACTTTGTCGCGACTGTCTCTTACGTCGGGAGCGAAGGGGCGCATCTGCTCACTCTTTCCGAAGTGAATGGGGTCAACCCGCTTACCGGCGCTCGTCCTTACCCGGCCTTCGGGCAGGTGAGTTGGCGCGGCAACATCAGTGACAGCGACTTTCAGGCGCTCTCCCTCGCGATCAAGCGCTCCTTCTCGCACGGCTTCTTGCTGGGTGCGAATTACCAGTGGGCCCATGAAATCGATGACGGGTCCAATGGCAGCGGCGACGGAGACTCCCTGGTAGCTGAAAATGTCGCCTGCCAGTCGTGTGAGCGTGCCGACGGTATTTGGGACGTGCGCCACGTATTCAATGCCAATGCGGCTTATGAACTCCCTTTGGGGCCGGGCAAACGATACGTGAATCAGCCGGGCGTCTGGCGTGATATCGCTGGCTCCTGGGAACTGACTTCGGTGGCCATAGCGCGCACCGGATTTCCCGTGAATGTTACGGTGGACCGTTCCTCCGCGAGCGTGCCCGACGGCAACACCACCGATCAGCGTCCTGATCTCGTGCCCGGAGTTTCGCTCACTCCGCCAGGCGGCCCCACGGTCAACGAATGGATCAATCCGGCGGCATTTGCCGTGCCGGCTGCGGGAACGTTCGGGGATGCGCCGCGGGATGTGGCCCGTGGACCTGGCGCTTGGCAGATCGATTTTGGCGCTGTGAAGCACATTTCGCTGTCGGAGCGGGCTCGGCTCGAGTTTCGCGCCGAGATCTTCAACATTTTTAATCACCCGCAGTACGGCCAGCCGCAAGCGGATTTCTCGGCTGGCCCGGGAGTCTTCGGCAGCATCATTACGACGGTGAACACAGGCCCGGTGGGAACCGGCACGCCGCGCGAGGTTCAGTTCGCGCTGCGCGCAACTTTTTAGGGCCACGCGGCGCAAACGCGACCTTGCGTGCCGCTTCAAATAGGACGCCCCCTTCAGCGCCTGAAGAACCTGTGCTATAAGATTGCCCATCGCCTGTTGCGGAAGATTCGCCGGATTTCTCTGGGAAACGGGCGCTGTTCACTCGCACCGCCGCAGCAATAATCAAGGAGGACGCCGACCATGGATCCCACCAGACGCAAATTATTGGAAACCGGCGCCGCCGCCACCGCGATGGCCGCCGCGCAGCGCCTCTTCGGCCAGCAGACAGGGAAAGGAGCAGCCGCCATGTCCTTCTACGAAAAAGGTCCCGTTCGCATCCACTATGAGGAGGCCGGTTCGGGCTTCCCGCTGTTGCTGATTCCCGGCGGCGGATTGAACTCGGTGATCGCCGGCCTGGCGAATCCATTTAACTCCATCGAGGAGTTCAAGGGCGAGTATCGCTGCATCGCCTCGGACCTGCGCAACGCCAATCCCGGCCAGTCCTCCGGTCCGCTCGATGTCGACCGGCCCTGGGATTCACACACCGACGACCAGCTCGCCGTGCTGGATCATCTGGGCGTCGACAAGTTTGTGGTGATGGGCTTCTGCATCGGCGGGCCGTTCATTTGGAACCTCATCAAGCGCGTGCCCAATCGCGTGGTCGCGGCCGTGCTCGCGCAGCCCGTCGGCTTTCGCCCAGAGATGCCCACGCTGATGTACGACGGCAGCATGACCGGCTGGGGACCGGATCTGGTCAAGCGCCGGCCCGACATCACCATGGACATGATCCAGAAATATCTCAACAACATGTACCGCAACGGCAACGACTTCGTCTTTACCGTGACCCGCGATTTCGTGCGCAATTGCCAGACGCCCGTGCTGATCATGCCCGACGATATTCCGGCGCATCCCTACAAGGTCGCCATGGAGTCCGCCATGCTCGCGCCCAAAGCCGAAGTGAGCATGTTCCCGTGGAAGGAGCCCAAGGAGCGCATCCCCCTGGCCGTGCGCCAGATTCATTCGTTCCTAAAAGCGCATCGCGACGCTTCCGCCTAGGAATCTGCCTTCGCCTTGTGGGTGCCCCACGCGTTGGTTTCAGGCGTTGGATTCCGTTGGTTTGGGTGCCGCACCTTAGTTTTCAAGGGTGCGGTTGCGTGGGATTCTGTCGGGCGCCTCGCGCCTGTCTAGACTCCTGGCGGGCAAAGTGCCGCCTTCCGCCACCCGCGCACGCCCCGACGCTGTCATCCCGTGTTGGGGTGGTAGTCCTGCCTTTTGCGAATGCCGATGAGGGATCTGCTGTTGCTCTAAGCGGAGCCCAGCCCGAAAGCGCTCAGGACCCGCTCGCCGCCCGCGCCGCTTGCTGGCTCTGCATCTGCGCCATCTGTTCCTTCATCTTCTGTTGCATCTCTTTCGGTGTGGGTTCTGCAATGTGTGTAGAGACCATCCACATGTAGCCTTCGGGATCGACCAGTGTTCCCGTGCGGTCGCCCCAAAACATATCCATCACCTGTCCCTTGAGCGTAGCGCCCAGTTTCACAGCCTTGGCTACCGCCTTGTCCACGCTCTCCGTCAATAGATACAAAGTCGTCGGCGAGGCACCCAGCGCCTTCGCCCCGCGCGAACCCATCTGCACCGACTCCGGATTCAGCATCAGCGTCGTGCCGCGCAGCGTCAGCTCGGCATGGATCGCCTTGCCGTCCGGTCCATTCATCATGGACCGTTTGGTGAAGCCGAACGCCTTTTGATAAAAGGTGGCCGCTGCTTTCACGTCGGCCACCGTGAGCATTGCCGTTACCGCACCGTACTGTTTCTTATTGAGTGGATCGACTTTCTTGGGCATGGCACTCCTTTCGCAATACGAATCTTGGACTTGAATGGTGCTCGAGTTGGTTCATGGCAATTGCGTGGCTTACGGGGTATACCGCGCCGCTCGAAACCTCTCGCCAGCGGAGACCCAAGACTACTGCAACCTCGAACGCCCGGTCAACGTGCGCCCCGCTCCGATGCTGCCTCCAGGATGTCGAGGGCTTCACATGAAGTTTTTCGTGTGATACGCAGACATCTGGGACGCGGCGGCTGACTCAAAGCCCAGCGATTGCAAGCGCTCCCGGCGCGTGCGGTCCATTTCGCGCTGCAGCTCGGCCACGTGGCGCGCGCCCTTCCGAATTTGCTCCACCGCAACGCCGCCCCCCGCGTAAATCACCAGCGCGTCGTAAACGTAAGGACTGAGGCCAGAGATCGACGCCAGCATCTGGCTGCGGCGTTCGACGGCGGCGGTCATCGACACGCGCATTTCCGGCTCGCGTTCGAAGACGTAGCGCGTGTGCTCAACGCCAAATGCCACGTGCCGCGCCTCGTCCCGGTGCGCCAAAAGCGCCAGCGCGGCGGTAACCGGGTCGGGCGCGTGTTCGGCCAGAAACTTGAGGAGCGTGAGGAACGTTCCTTCGCCCATGACGCACAAGAGAAACGTGGCGGTGGTGAAGTCGGGCTCCTCGAGAAGCGTCTTCAGCGAAAGCTGCCCGCTGACGGCGGTGGTGCCCAGTCCCGCGCCGCCGGCCTCGGCCCGGCGCGTGAACGCCTCCGCATGCCGCGCCTCGTCCACCACTTGCATGGCCAGCACCTCCACCACCTCGCGGTAATGGGGGTGGATGCGGGGAATGAAGCGCGCAGGCACGTATAACGCCGCAAACTCATTCTCCGTGAGAAACGTCATGATTTGCGCAACTGCCTGTTCAACCTCCATCGGCAACTTGGGCAGCTTTTCCCACGGGACGTCTCGCCCCACCGACCACTGATTCGCGGTCGCCTGGCCGTAAATCGTATTCAATTCCCTTGCCCATACGTCGCGTTTCTCGCGCAGCGTGAAGCCGAAGTCGGGTCCTCCGCTTTCCACGCGCGCGCCCCGAGGTGCCAGCCCCCAAGCCGGATCGGCCGTTTCGGCAATCTGCGTGCGAGACGTGGCGATGGACGGCGCGAGTCCGGCCGATTGTATGCGGTACACTCCGGCAACGCCCGGCTTTGGCTCACAGCGATGCCCTTCCTTGCGGCACCACGCCGCGAGCTGCTCGCCAAGCTGGGCCGAATCTCCGCGAACTTCGAACCAATCGCCCGCGCGCAATTGCCCTAGCGCACGTCGCAAGAGGACCGCTGCCCCTTCGTGCGGCTCCAGATCTTCCAGATCAAGCTGCTGTTTGGCTGTGGAATCGGGCATGGCGGATTTGCCTACAACCTCGCCGTCGAAGCGGCAGAGCCATAAAAATTGAATCGCCGCACCGCCTTCTCCAGTTGCGCATACCCGCTGGTGCGCCCCGGCAGCCACTGCTTCAGCCCTTCGAGTTCCATCAGCACGCGGACCTTCGGATCCTGAAAAGACATGGCCAGCAGTGTCTCGACGAACGGCTGAATCCGCGCGTCTGGCCGGTCGGCGCGCACCGTAAAGTTGCAGTGATCGAAAGGAGGCGTCGTGGCCAGCACCCGCGTGGTCCCCGGATCGAGCGTGCCCTCGTTGATGAACACCGGATAGTTCGCATCCAGCACGCACGCGGCGTCGGCTAGGCCCGCCGCGAGAGCCTTGGCAGCCTCGCGTTCGCCTCCCACGTGATCGCCGTGTTTGCCAACCATTACGTCGTTGTAAGCGACGCGGCAGTCGCGGCCCGGATCGAGGCCCGCGTCGGCAATCATTCCCAGTGGAATCAACGTCGCCTGCGGCGAATCCGAAGCGCCCACCGCCACGGTCTTGCCCCTGAGATCGGCGAGCGAAGCCAGCCTGGAATTTGCGCCGACCAGGATCTTCGTGGTCAAGTCGCGGTCCGAATCGCGCATGGCAATCGCGCGACACGCTCCGCCGCTGACGATCTGGCTCTTCACCCAGGCCAGCGGCGAATTCCATGCCACGTCGATTGCGCCGCCGAGGTTTGCTTCCACCTGCGCGTCGTATGTGGAGTAGAGGATGTAGTCGATCTCCACGCCGCGCGCGGCGAAGTAATCCTTGAAGCCCTCCCAGATCGTCACGACTTTAGGATCGTAGGCCGCGGCGCCGATACGCAAGGCCTTGCTCCGAGATGCATCTGGCATGGCTCCTCCATTCCCTACAAATTGCTAGAACAAGGGCAAGCCTAGGCAAGCCTTGCCCATGAAATCCTTCAGCACATCGTTCGACGGCGCCATCACCGCGGCCGCCTGCGCGTCCCGGAAGTTCCGTTCCAGGCCGCCTCGGCGTCCGAATGCCCAGCCGCCGCCCAGCGTCATGGCCCGCGAAACCACATTCAAGCACGCGTCCGCCGCTTTCACTTTCGCGCCCAGCACATCCAGCATCGCAGCCGGATCGCCGGCAAGCGCTTTGCGGATCGTCTCCGCCAGATAAGCGCGCGCCGAATTCAGTTCCAGCGCCATCTCGGCCACCAGGAACTGCACGCGCGGAATCGATGCCAGCGCGGCGCCGGCAGCGTGTTCGTATTTTCTCGCGCCGACGTGCGCGACAATCGTCTGGAACGCCGCCGTGGCAATGCCCACCGAAACCGATGCCACGCCGATCTGAAAGTGCGGCAGGACCACTTCGAGCATGGATTGAAATCCGCTGCCCTCGGGCCCCAGGCGCTTTTCGTCCTCGACGGAAACGTCGGTGAGCGTCATCGGTGCGCTGTCGTTCCCTGCCAGGCCCAGGCCTTCGAAGCGCCCCTGGACAGCTAGGCCGCCCGCACCCTTGGAAATCAGGTAGAGATTCGATTCCGTAGGACCCGCCGCTCCCGCTTTCCTAGCCGAGACGACGTAGCTGTCCGCCTCGCCCGCGCTGGTCACGAAGCTCTTGCTGGCGCTCAGCCGTTTTTGGCGCACCTCGCTCACGGGCGCGTAGAAGTGTCCGCCGGAGCCAGCCTCGCTAAAGGCCAGCGTGCTGAGATGCCCGCCGCGCGCGATAGACGGCAGGAACTCTTGCTTCAGCTTGTCGCTGCCTTTCGCCGCGATCACCGCCGTGGCGCAATAGTGCATCAGCATAACCATCGCGGTAGACGCGCAAGCCTGGGCCTGCGTATCCAGCACGCGCGACATCTCTCCCAGGCTCGCCCCGGCGCCGCCAAATTCAGCAGGAACCAGCAGCCCGAGCACGCCGGCTTGGCCCAGAGCCGCAACGTTTTCGCGCGGGAACCGGCGCGACTGGTCGATCTGGTCGGCGCCAGGGCCGAGTATTTCCCGAGACAGTTTTTCGTTTGCCGCTAACAGTGCCTGAATGTCCGCCATAGGTCCTCATGTCCTCCTCGGCTCGAGCCGCAGTTCGCGAGAGAAGTGCGATACAGAAGTCCGGTAGAAAAGTCCGAATAGAACTTCGCCAGAGAACTCCGATACCGAAGCAGAGGTTTCCAGCAAGAAGCTCGCTCGGATTGCCGCAAGGCTATCCGGTTTGGGTTGCTAGATTGTGGCGGTGAATCTGAGGCGGCCGCCCGGCGCCATTAGGCGGGCATTCAAGTAAAGCCTTGCGGGCAGCGGAGGCGGAAGAGCCGATTCGGTTGGCAGTGATCCAAGACGACCAATTTGTAGCCCACCTGCGCGCCGCAAAGGCGAGGCGCCGAGTTACAACAGCCCGAGAGTATAAGCGCGAGCGCGTCCTCTTGCCAAGGCTGTGGTCTTGCCAAAGAGGTGTCGGGCCGACCGAAGATTCCGTTGTTTACTGGGTGCCGCACCCTTCGTTTTCAAGGGTGCGTCTTTGTGCCATTCTTTCCTGCGAAGCTGAACGCTGAATTCGCGTCGCGATCACGTCAAACAGTGGTGGCGAAGGATGAGGCCAGATGAAGCTGCCGCAGCATGGAGCGCTTTTTTTCCTGATGCGCCTGCATGCGCTTGAGGATGTCGGCCAGCACGCTGACCGTTGTCACGGCGTACGGCCCTTTGTTGAGCATGACGCACTCGGCGCGTTCCCCCATGGCAGCGTCGGTGATTTCCGAGCGTGAAGGCATGCCTTTTTTCGCCAGCGTTTCGAGCACTTGAGTCGCCCAAATCACCGGAACATGCGCCGCTTCGCAAATCCAGAGTATCTCCTCCTGCACCTCCGCCAGGCGCTGATAGCCGCACTCCACCGCAAGATCGCCCCGCGCGATCATCACCCCGAAGGAGCGCATGCGCATAGCCGCGAGAATAAGTTTGGGCAAATTGTCGAAGCCCTTGCGAGTTTCAATCTTCAGTATCAGGCCTAGACGCTGGCCGCCCAGCTTTTCCAGGCGCTCGAGAAGCTGGTAAACGTCGGACTCTGTGCGAACGAACGAATAACCCAGAAGGTCGGCGTGCGGCACGATGAACTTCAGGGCTTCCAGATCGTCGGCGGTGAGCGCCGGGATATCGATGCGCGTCTCGGGAAGATTGATGCCTTTTTCGGCCGCAAGTTTTTCGCCTTCCGGGCGGGCCTGCGTGATTTCCACGGACACGGAATCCGAGTCTACCGAGCGGATGACGGCGCCAATCTTCCCGTCGTCAAACCAGACCAACTCACCAATCTTGGCGTGGTCGAGTATTTGCGGCAGAGAAACGCCGATCTGGGCCGGCGCGATAAGCTCTCCGCTCTTGCGATACTGGGCAGGCCTTCCCAGCATGTTCTCACGGCGCAGGATCAGCGTATCGCCAGGCTTCAGAAGCAGCGTCTGCGGCATCGCCGGGAGCTTGCCGATGCGAGTCTGCGCGCTCTTCGGAACATCCGATTTTGTGGGTTTTGTCCCGCCGGTCCTGCGCACTTCCAGCCCTGGCGTGAAATAAATCGTCTGGCTGGACTCGGCCCAGCAACTTCTGCCCACAACCTTGGCAATCCGCAGCGTGCGCTGCGCTTTCCGCGCATCGCGCAGGCGGATTTTGTCGCCGACCCGCAGCTTCTTGAGAAAGCTGGCAGCGAGTGGAACGCACGCCGTGGCCGAGCGCGGAGCCGGTTCGGGATTGTCCGTTGGAGTGAGCCAGATGCGAGCGGGAGCCGCGACGCGACCGTAGACGTCTCGCTTGGGCCGGCATTTGATCACCGACGGGCCGGGCTCGATAGCGCCGGTACGCAGCTTGGGGCCGGCGACATCCATCAGGATTTGGCAGTGGCGGCCGGTCTCTTCCCGCGCCTTCTGCAGATTGCGGATCATGCCCAGCCATACTTCCGGATTGTCGTGGGCGCAGTTAATGCGCATGCAGTCCATACCGTTCCGGACGAGATCGCGCACCAACTCATAGTCCGTGGCCGCGTCGGTGGCCATCGTAACCATGATGCGGACCTTTCTGCCGGGCGGCGCAGGACCCAGGAGGGAGTCGGTATTGGCTTCCAGCAACTCGATCCCCTCGGCCATCCCAAGAGCGGGCTCCGAAGGAGATGGCAGCGAGCCATTGTCATCACCCAGCAAAGCATTCAATACGTGGTGCACGGTCCGCACTGCGGTCAGGACATGGCTTTCCGTGCGCCCCAGCGACGAGAGGCCGAGCAGGGCAAGCTGAGATTGCAACCGACGGATATCGTGCCGGCGCAACGCAAGATAGTGGGCGAGATTGCGCGCGCTGCGGCGATGCGCGTCATGAACGGCCAAAGCGCCTTTGAGCACGGAAACCTCGGACGCGAGCATGTCCGAGTAAAGCAAGGCCAGTTCGGCGGAGAGCCTTTCCAGCAGAGGCTTGTCTAAAGCTTGCATGAGGTGAGTGCGAAACGCTCCTGCCGCACACGGAGACCAAAAACGACAACACGAACGGCAATTATCCTGCATCTCGTATGTTACAGCCGGATAAAGCGAAGCTAGAGAGCCAGGTGGGCCTTGCTGGAAAACCCAAAAAAGAGATCAGCGTTGTGAATCCGGCGCTAGAAGAATGATCTTCCCGATGCCGCCTTTTTCCGCGAGCACCTGTGCCTCTGCCGCATCGCGCAACGGCATCCGGCGGCCAATGGGCAGTAGGAACTTGCCGTCCCGCATGTCGTCGGCAAACTCACGCACCTTGGATGGATCGGGGCGCGCGAACACGCGCGCAATCTTCAGTGTCGGATGTTTAGCCGCCGCGCTGTCCGGCAATGCAGAGGCGTAGCCAACGAAGCCGCCCTGCTTCACTTTCCCGATCAGCTTCGCGGCTGTCTCGCCGCCAACCGTGTCCGCAATCGCATCCACCATGCCCAATTGCTCGATCGCTTGATCGTCATCGATCGCCAGCACGTTGGACACACCGAGCGAGCGTGCCTCATTCAATTGTTTCGCGCGCACGCCTGCGATCACCTGCGCGCCTATTTTCTTTGCCGTATGCACCGCCGCGCGCCCCACGCTTCCCACCGCTCCCGTGATCAGCACAACCTGCCCCTTTTTCACGTTTGCCGTAAGGCGCACAAGCTGGTCTCCCGTCAGCGCGATCAGCGGGATCGCGGCCGCGTCCGCCAGGTCCACGCCATCCGGGAGATGAGTCACCTTAGAATCGTCCACCGCGACCAGTTCGGCGTAGGTCTTGCTGGCCAGCGCCACAACACGGTCGCCGACCTTGAAGTGATTCACCTCCGCGCCCACCGCCACCACGATTCCGCTCACATCCATTCCCAGAATTGCCGGAAACGACAGGGGAAAATCCTTCTGCCGCGCCCCGGAACGGATTTTCCAGTCAATCGGATTCACGCTCGCGGCCGCGGACCGGATCAGCACCGTGTGCCCGCTAACCTGCGGCTCGGGAACGTCGTCCTCAAATTTCAGCTTCTCGGGCCCCCCATACTCGTGCAGCACCACTGCCTTCATCGTCTCTCTCCCATCCGCGCCGCGTCAGCCATATCTCCGCCGAGATCATACCCGCTTGAAGTTCTCGTTGTGAGCCGAGTCTGACGGGGCGGCGACGACTCGGGCCAGCGCCGGTGAGAGGCGGGGGGGTGGGTGCCCCACGTTTCGGGGTTTGAAACGTGGGGCCTTTCGGCCCCGCAGATCAATCCCTCCAACTCAACTCACGAAATCGACCGCCAAAAGCGGCATGCCTCGTCCAGAATAAGATGCGTAACTGCTCCACACCCAATCTTTTGGGTCCCTCACCAGGCCCCGAGTCACCGGATTGCGATGCATGTACTCCAGTTTCTCCCGCCTTTTCTTCGCGCTCCAAACGTTAAAGTCATAAAACCGAGGTTGCCAAAAGCGGGGGATACCCGGCAGGCTCATTCGCTTGGAGACACGGAGCTTCAAGCTTTGAATCACAGTGGAGGGATCGCCGGATTTCGGCTCGCCCATGAGCAAGTGAATATGTTCGGGCATCACCACGTAGCCCACCAAAGCAAAACCGTACTTGGCACGCACTTCGTTGAGAACTTGGACAAGAGCGTTGCGGGCGTCCTCGGTTCCCAACAAGGCGAATCGACCGTGGCAACTGAAGGTGATGAAATGCAGGTGTCCGGCCCCATAGTAACGCTTGAGATTTCTGGGCATGGAAGCAAAGAGGCCCAAAACCCCCACGTTTCAGAAACAGAAACATGGGGCACCCACGAGTTCTCTCGCGGTAAGTTACCACGATGTTATCCTCCGCCGACGCCGCGGCGCGTCAAAGGAAATGCCAAGGCTTGCCCTCGTCCCGAACGAACACCGTGAGTGAGGAATCTCTCGCACCTCCGCTAGTCCGGTGTTATATACTTCACGCCAGAAGGCGGGTATAATCCCGAGCTATGTCAAATCAAGACTACTTACGCAAAACGTGGGAATGGATAGGGCATCTTTCTGTGGCTCATTGGCTTATAACAACCGTACCTAGCCTTGCGGCCGCACTCCTTGCGCGCTGGCATGGTTTGCCCTTCGAGATTGTGATTTTGTTGTCCAGTGCTGTATTTGCCTTAACCATGGTCGGTTTGTATTTCAGGGGAAAACGGGAAAAACGGCAATCGACGATTGAATTACCGTCGTCCATATCTTATCAGCGACTACTAATTCCCCTGCTGGCGGTGGCAGTATTCATATTCCTAAATGCGGAATTGCCACCTTCCAAGTCTGTCATCCATATTTCTCAAGTTTTTATCTATCCCCAATTGTCTAATGGTGGCCAAGAATACGCCCCGGGCCAGGAACCAATTGCAAATATTCACTTTACGGTTACTGGTTCTGAGATTCTGTCCAACTATTATGCCAGCTACGACGTGGTGTTGCTCGATCCACTGCCTGCAAACTGGAATGATCGTCAAAACACGATTGAGGATGAGTTATGGGATGGAGCGCAATCACGGCACAATCGTGACCGCCCTAAGAAGGCGGAGCAAGACTCACCCCCGCCGGGGCGTGATTCTTACATTACGCTTTTTGGTGGACCGATCAGCAGGGAGAAAATTCAGGCAATAACGGAAAGCAAGGCAGCTCTCTATCTTCTGGCGTTATTCAGTTATCAGGATGTGCTCGGAACTCATGAATCTCATGTATGCATGTATTTGTACGGGAATGTGGGGGCAGAACATTACTGCCACAAATACAATGGACCTTAAGCCGCTGGTTCAGCTTGATGCGCCGTCAATTCTTTGTATTCGAGATTTGGAGAGGCAATTAGCTTGATGATCGTATCGCGGAAAAGATAAGGGTTTTTGCGGTTATTGAATCGGAAGCACATTTCATCGAGATAGGCCGGTAGATGCTTCGCGCTGACTTTATGCCACGAACCAACAATGCCCCGCTTGAGCAAGGAGAACGCGGATTCCACGGTATTCGTGTGAACGTCGCCCTGAGCATACCCGCGCGAATGGTTGATGGTCTGATGCTTCGGTGCGTGCATCTTCTCCAGCGCCCACGGGTAAATAGCGGATTCGTCCGTCATAATGACTTCGACGTGTCCGCCGATGTTCGCGTTGATAATCTCGCGCACCGTAGCCGAGCGGGCATCTTCGGCGTGAATCAAACGCAGATCGCCGTTGCGCTGCCGGATGCCGATGACCACTTTCTTCTCGCTCTTTGGACGCCACCGACGCTTCTTGCCGCCCACATAGGTTTCGTCGATCTCTACCGTGCCGCCGAGTTTCTTAGGCTCTGCCTCAAGCATCGCCTTGCGGATTCGATGGCAAAGATACCATGCGGTCTTGTAGGTCTTAATTCCGAGCGAGCGCTGCATCTGGCACGCGAACATGCCCTTCTTGGCTTCACAGAGAAGGAATGTCGCCAGAAACCAAGTCACCAGAGGAAGATGCGTATCGTGAAAAATGGTGTTCGCGGTCACACTAAACTGGTATTCGCATGAATTGCAAAGGAACTGATCGCGCTTTACTAGCCGATACACCTTCTCTGACTTGCAGCTTGGGCAGGTTACGCCATCCGGCCAGCGCAGAGCCTCTAGGTAGGCACGGCATCGGCTCTCATCCGAGAAGTCTTTTACCAGTTCCACAAGCTTCATATTCTTATCTTTCATAGGTCACCTTATGCCCAAAAAGCCAAAGCACCCGAAAGACATGACAACCGATGAAGCAATGCGGCACCTGTTCAAGCGTAAAGGCCATAGCATCATCAAGAAGCACGTCGCTGATTTGGAGATGAAGGGCACGAAGAAAGGATAGCTTAAATGCTAGGTGGCGTCAAGTATATAATCCAGTGCTAGTCCGTTATCTGCCTTGACCCCCGCGGTAAAATATATGCACAGCTCGCGAAGGAAGCCGCCATCGAAGTGTGCTCGAGCGCGAGCGCCCAATTCATGGTGTCGATTTTTGCCCAGCAATTCTCTGCCGAAGCCCGGTGCGCCAGGATAGCCGCATCTCTGTGGGCAACTTGCCCCGACCCCACTTCCGCGCTTTTTAATCTCATATGGTGGCGAGAGCCACCACCCCGCGAAAAGGCTACCAACAGGATGCGCTTTTCGCGGTTCACAAAGTCCAGCTTTGAGCGATCGAACGGCGGCAATCGATATAGGCCTGATCACGGGTTGGCTAACGGCAGGCATTGCAGGACACCCCCGCCCTCGCCCTGCACGCCGTTTGATTTCATAAGCGCTTTAGATTCACGCTCTTGTGCAATGGAGAAGACTAAGCCCCATGGAATGGTACTCTTGCGTAAAAAGTGGGGGGTACCCTATCCCGTTTGCCACGGCAAAGGGCCTTGCAGAATAACGTCCCTAAAATGTGCATTTACGAAAATGGGCAGCCTAAACCCCTTAGAATACGCACTTACAGAAAATATAGACTTAAAGTCGTTTAGAATGCGCACTTATAAAAAAGATGTGAGGGGGTGGGCTGCATAAGCCCGCGCGGGTTCCTTCAGAGCCCGTGCGGCCAACACCTCCAGAGCCCGTGTGGCCAACACCAATGACCACAAACGTTATAGAATCGCGTCCGCCGCTCCCAACGAAGCGCTCCTTTATGAAGACCTCCTCATCACGCCCCGATCCGTCCCTATATACTCCCCCGCCGGGGCTGGGCTATAGCCGAATTCAAAAGCTCTTCGCCGAATTCTTCGGCACCTTCGCGCTGGTGCTGTTCAGTTGCGGCGCCATCTGCGCCGATCAGTTCCTCCGCAATACCAACGAGACCGGCCTCGGCCTCCTGGGCATCTCCCTGGCTTATGGACTCACCTTCGGCGCCATGGTCACGGCCGTCGGACGCGTCTCCGGCGGGCACATCAATCCCGCCGTCACCATCGCCTATTGGGTCACGCATCGCCTGGGCACCTTCGACACGCTTCTCTATTGGGCCGCGCAGCTCGGCGGAGCCATTCTCGCCGCCTACCTCTTGCGCTATGTTGTCCCGGAAGACACCTGGCGCGCCGTCGCCCTGGGCACGCCCGAACTGGCCAGCGGCGTCACCCGCCTTCCGGGAATGCTGATCGAAGGCGTCACCACGTTTTTCCTGATCTTCGTGATGTTTGCCATCGGCCTCGATGAATACGGCATCCCGCGCCCGGTCGCGGGATTCGCCGGCGGCCTGATCATTACCGTCGCGTCGTTTCTCGGAGCGCCCTTCACCGGCGGCGCCATGAATCCGGCCCGCGCCCTCGGCCCGGCCCTCGCCGCCAATCACTGGAGCAACCACGCCGTCTACTGGATCGGCCCGCTCGCCGGCGGCGTGATCGCCGCCTGGATCGCCGACCTGATCTTCATGGGCACGCCGAAAGAGCGGTGAGGAATGACCGGAAGGTCATTCTTTCGCGGCGAAAGTCATCATCCTCCGCGAAAAGGCTACCAACAGGATGCGCTTTTCGCGGCAAACAAACAAAGATCAGGAGCTTTCGCCGCTTAACAAAGTCAGCTCAGGATGTTTTCGCCGAGAGGAGAGAGCCATTCGGCCTATGTCGGAGCGGCAAAATTGGCCCGTTACTAAGCGGCAACGCTGTACTGTCGGACGCTTGTTCGCTCCCGCTCCCGATGCTAGCTTCGATGAGAACTTCCCGGGGAGTTCGGTCCCATATGGCACAGGGTATCGACGATCTGCTGCGCTGCGCTGTCGAAAAGAAGGCTTCCGACCTCCATCTGAAGGTCGGCAACCATCCCTACGTGCGCATAGACGGCACCCTGATCCCGCAGAGCGACGTCAGCCGCATCACGCCGGAAGAGATGCTTTCCATGGCCTTCAGCATGATGACCAACCGGCAGAAGCAGAAGTTCAAGGAGAGCGCCGAGCTCGATATGGCTTATGGCGTGGCCGGCCTGGGCCGCTTCCGCGTCAACGTTTTTCAACAGCGCGGCAACGTGGGCATGGTCCTGCGCGTCATCCCCACAAAAATTCGCACCATCGACGAACTGAATCTGCCCCGGGTGGTCGACAAAATCTGCGAAGAGCAGCGCGGCCTGGTGCTGGTTACGGGAACGACTGGCTCGGGCAAATCCACCACGCTCGCGTCCATGGTCGATCGCATCAATACCACGCGCTCCGACCACGTGATCACGATCGAGGACCCCATCGAATTTCTCCATCGCGACAAGCGCAGCTTCATCAACCAGCGCGAGGTCGAGGTGGATACGGCGAACTTTTCCACCGCGCTGCGCGCCGCCTTGCGCCAAGATCCCGACGTCATACTCGTCGGCGAAATGCGCGACCTGGAAACCATCGCCACGGCATTGCTCGCGGCCGAAACCGGCCACCTGGTTTTCTCCACTTTGCACACTTTGGACGCGACGGAAACCATCCAGCGCATCATCGCCGTCTTTCCGCCGCCCGAGCAGAAGCAGATTCGTTTGCAGCTGGCCGCCACGCTCAAGGCCGTGGTCAGCCAGCGCCTGGTTCGCTGCGCCGACGATAAGGGCCGCGTGCCCGCCGTGGAAGTGATGATCGCCACCGCTTACATTCGCGATTGCATCATCAATCCGGAAAAAACGCGCTTGATCCACGACGCCATCGGCGCCGGCTCCAGCCAGTACGGCATGCAGACCTTCGACCAATCGATCTACGACCTGTACAGCCGCAACCTCATCAGCTACGAGGAAGCCCTCAGCCGCGCCTCCAATCCCGACGACTTCAAGCTGCGCGTGCAGGGCATTCGTTCCGCCTCCGACGCCGCGCGCGAGGAGATGGAACGCGCCATGGCCGAATACGAGCACTTCGGCAGTCACTAAGTTTTTCTGTTTCTTTCTCGCCGGCATTCTCCCGCGTGCCGTTGCCGATTCCGGAAAAGGCTTCTATGCCGGGGTCGCCAAGACGCGCTGCACTCGCGTCTCTTGGGGTGGTATGCTTGGCCCGCCATGCGCTCCCTTCCTCGAAAAGTTTCCAGCGACGCCGATCTTTACGCCGCAGCGCTTGGCGCGCTTATGCGCCGCGCGCATTCCGTCTTCGAGCTGCGTGCGTATCTCGAGCGCCGCGCCGAGGAGTCCGAGGCTGTTCGCCGCGTGTTGGCCCGGCTGAAGCAGGAAAAGCTCGTCGACGATTCGCGCTACGCGCTGGACTTCGCGCGCGCCCGCGCCACTTCGCGCCGCCAGGGCGCGCACCGCATCGTCCAGGAACTCCGCAAGCGCGGAGTTCCCGATCGCGCCATCGACCACGCGATCGCCCAGGTCTTTGCCGAGATCGACGAAGCCGCCATCGTGCGCAAGGTGATCGAGCGCCGCACGCGCTCGGCTCGCGGGCGGCTCGACGCGAGCCCGCTTGACGCCAAGAAGACCGCTTCGCTCTATCGCACGCTGCTTCGCGCCGGCTTCGATGCCGGCGTGATTCGCCGCGAACTGAACGCTTTCGCGCGCAACGCGCAGCGCGACATTGCAGACGCCGCGCTCGCGGATGATGCCCGAGATGATGCGCAGGACGAAGCTCAGGATGAAAGATGATCGGCGACGTCCTGGACGTGATTGCGCTGGGACGCAAGCTGATCGAGACTATCGGCAATCTTCGCCGGGACGTGCAGTCGGCCCGCGCCGTTCAGCCCGACAAGAGCGCCGGTTCCGCGCACGTCGAGCTCCTGGAAAGCAGGATCAGCGCGGTCGAATCGCGAGCCAAGGAGCACGACGATCGCCTGGCGGAGTTAGAGCAAAGCCTGGAAGACACCCTGCGAGCCACCGAAGCGCTCGCGCAACGCGTGAGCGCCATCTTCTGGATTGCGGTTGTTGGCTGCGGTTTGGCCGTCATCGCGCTGGTCGCCTCCGCGGTTGCTTTGACTCGCACCCTGCGCTAACCAGCGGCAACGCAGCGCGCAAGGCGCGTTGCGGCCCCTGCATCCCTCTGCGATAATTCTCACTCGACGTAGACACAGCTATGCTCACAGGCAACGAAATTCGGCGCGCATTTCTGGACTTCTTCGCCCAGAACGATCATCGCGTTGTGCGCAGTTCCCCGCTCGTGCCCATTGGCGATCCTACTTTGCTCTTCACCAACGCGGGTATGAACCAGTTCAAGGACGTTTTTCTCGGGCTCGAGCAGCGCGATTACAAGCGTGCGACCTCGGCCCAGAAGTGCGTCCGCGCCGGCGGCAAGCACAACGATCTGGAGAACGTCGGCTTCACCAATCGCCATCTCACCTTCTTCGAGATGCTGGGGAATTTCTCCTTCGGCGATTATTTCAAGAAGGAGGCGATCGCGTTTGCCTGGGATCTGGTGACTTCTTCCGCCGTGGGCCGATTCGGCCTTCCGCTCGGCAAACTCTATTTCACGGTCTTCGGCGGCGCGGAGATCACTCCGGGCAAGAAGCTGCCTCCTGACGACGAAGCGGCCCAGTATTGGATCAAAGTGGGCGCGCCGAAAGCGCGCGTAATCGCCGTTCCCGGCCTGAAGGAGAATTTCTGGGCCATGGGCGACACGGGCCCTTGCGGTCCATGCAGCGAAATTCACTACGACATGGGTCCCGCGGCTTCCGACGCGGGCCACAAAGATTGCCAATTCGGCTGCGACTGCGGACGTTACGTGGAGATCTGGAATCTGGTATTCATGCAGCTCAACCGCGATGCCGCGGGAAACGTCGCGGCTTTGCCGAGGCCCTCCATCGACACAGGCGCGGGTCTGGAGCGGCTGACCACCGTTTTACAAGGCAAGACCAGCATCTACGACACGGACTTTTTCCAGCCTCTGATCGACTTTGCCGGCAAGCTTTCCGGCAAAGCGTATGGCAAGGCGCCGGAGACCGACGCTTCCTTGCGCATCGTTGCCGACCACAGCCGCGCTTCCGCGTTCCTGATCGGCGACGGCGTGATGCCCTCGAACGAAGGCCGCGGCTACGTGCTGCGCAAGATCATTCGCCGCGCCGTGCGCCACGGGCGCATGCTGGGCCTGGAGCAGCCATTCCTTTTCGAGATGGCCCAGCAAGTGGCCGAACAGATGCGCGAGGCTTATCCCGAACTGCTGGAAGGCATCGGACGCGTGACCGGCGTGATCCGCCACGAAGAGGAGCGCTTCGCCCACACCATCGACATCGGGCTGAGCAAGCTCGACGAAGACTTAGCTGAACTGCTTCGCGAACCGCCCAAACCGGTCAGCCCGGCTTTTACGCAAGACGACAGCCAAGGCGCGGCGCTCTCTATGCAAGCTGCCAGATCATTTCAACGTATGTATTCAGGAGAGAGGGCTTTTCGTCTTTACGACACTTTCGGCCTGCCGCTCGACTTCATTACCGACACGCTGCGCGACCAGGGCATCGGATTCGATCCTGCGGAGTTCGAGCGGGCCATGAAGGAGCAGCGCGAGCGGGCCAGAGCTTCGTGGAAGGGCGCGCACAAGGAGGTGGCCAGCCCGGCCTACGCCAAGCTGGCGGAAACCTTTCGCACTGAGCCGGATTTTTACTACGGCACGAGCGCGCGCGACCTTCGGATCGAAGCGATCATTACCTCCAAGGGCCTCGTTAACGAACTGCACGCGGGCGCAGAAGGCGAACTGGTGCTCGACCGCACGCCCTTCTACGCGGAGTCCGGAGGACAGATCGCCGACACCGGCACGCTCTGGAATAACGAACGCTCACTGGAAGTGGCCGAGGTGCGCGGCGCGTACTATCCGGTTACGGGGCTGATCGCGCACCGCGTGAAGGCCAAAGAGACGCTGCGCGTGGGCGATCGCGTGGCGGCGGAAGCCGATGCCGCGCGCCGCGAGAGGAACAAGCGCAACCACACGGCGACGCACCTCATGCATGCGGCGCTGCGCAACATTCTGGGCACGCATGTGAAGCAGGCGGGTTCGCTGGTGGCGCCGGATCGCCTGCGGTTCGACTTCTCGCATTTCGCTCCGGTGGATTCCGCGGAATTGACCGACATCGAGCAGCAGGTGAACGAGCACATCCGCCAGAACACTGAGCTCGAAACGGATATCACCACGCTGGACGACGCGCTGGCCTCCGGCGCGCTGGCCTTTTTTGGCGACCGCTATCCGGAACAGAACGTGCGCGTGGTGACCATTCCCGATCCCTCCTCGCCCCGCGGCTTCTACAGCAAGGAGCTTTGCGGCGGCACGCACGTGCGCCGCTCGGGCGACATCGGCGTCTTCAAGATTGCCGTGGAGCAGTCGGTGGCTTCGGGAATCCGGCGCATCGAGGCGCTTACCGGCGAGGGGGCTTTGGCCGATTACCAGCGGACGAAAGAGCTGCTGGCGGAGCTGGCGGCGCGGCTGAACGTAGGCGAAAACGAGGTCAACGAGGCCCTGGAGCGCCTGACGCGAGCCCAAAAGCAGGCGGAAAAGCAGCTGGAAGCCGCCCAACGCAAGTCCGCCATCTCCAAGCTAGATACTCTGCTGGAGCACAGACGTGAGGTGCAGGGCGGGGTGGCCGTGCTTTCCGCCCAAGTGGAGGGACTTACTCGGGAGGGGCTTCGCGAGCTAGTGGACCCCCTGCGGAAGAAGATGGGACCGGGCGTTTTTGTCCTGGCGACGGTGGAACACGGGAGGGTGGCGCTGCTCTCCAGCGTGACGAAGGATCTAACCAACCGGCTGCACGCGGGTAAGATTATCCAGTCTGTTGCCAAGGACTTAGGGGGACAAGGTGGCGGGCGCCCCGATTTGGCGGAGGCTGGCGGAAAAGACACATCCAACCTAAAAATCGCCCTTGAGAGGGTTTACCCCCTGGTCGAGGGGATGCTATCCTCCAGCGAGCGCTAGAAACCTCGTCGGCCGAAGAGTACATCCGGCCGGAGAGTGTCTCGTAGTTCAGGCAGTACGACTTTTTCTGCTTTCCCCGAGCGATGAAAAACTTGCCGATTACCGTTGCGCTCTTCGTGGCCGCCGGATGGCTGGCGCTGCCAGCCCATGGGCAATTGTCTTCCTACATGGACGAGCGCGGCAATCTGGTCTATACGAACGCCGATAAACCGGCAGCGCGGAAGGCTGCGGCCGAAAAGAACCCGGGGGTACCAGATCCCAAGGCCAAAGCCGAGCAGGCGCCAGACAAGCAGGCGGCGCCCGATTCCGGGGCCCTTCCCAGGTCGATCAACCCGAACGTGCTGCAGCAGATCGTGCAGGAGACGGCGCAAAAACACGACGTCGATCCGGCTCTGGTAAGCGCCGTGATTTCCACGGAGTCGAATTGGAACACCTCCGCTCTCTCGCGCAAAGGGGCGCAAGGGCTGATGCAACTGGTTCCCGAAACGGCGCAGAAGCTCGGCGTCTCCAATGCGTGGGACCCGCAGCAGAACATCGACGGCGGCGTGCGCTATCTGCATATGCTGCTCGACCGATACAACGGCGATCTGCCCAAGGCGCTGGCCGCGTATAATGCCGGACCGAGCGCGGTGGATCGCTGGGGCGGCGTTCCCAACTATCCCGAGACGCAAGAGTACGTGCGCAAAGTGACCCACACCTATTTTCAGCCCGGCTCCGCAAATCCATCCGGTTCGCGCGCAGGTTCCAGACCGATCTATCGGTTCGCGACGGATGACGGCCGAGTGATCTTCACGAACGAATGAGACCGGCCGGGGCCGTTCGGCCCACTTTCCTAAACCCAAAAATCGGGTTCGGTTTAGTATCTTCGCCGTCTAGACGCGTATCCGGGCGGGCCGGATTTCGTTTGGCTGTTTTTGAAGTGGCTTCTTTCGCGCTGGCCCTCAGCTTCGCACTGATCCCTTCACTGGCCCTCGCATTCGTCCTTGTCGCCGTTCCCTCCGCGGCTGCGCAGGATGACATCGCATCGCGGCGCGCCTCGGCCCAGGATCAATTCGAGCGCGCCGAAGCGCAACGATCCGCACTGGAAGCCAAGGCGGAGCGCGAGCGCTCGGTGCGCGATTACGAAGACCTCGTTTCGGCTTACCGCCGCGTCTATCTGATCACGCCCAACGCGGTAGAAGTTCCCCCGGCAATCAAGAACGTCGCCGATCTCTATCGCCGCATGGGCGAGCAGTTCGAGGCCAGCTATTTCCAGAGCGCGATCAAAACTTATGAATATCTGATCCACGACTATCCGGCGTCCAGCCTGCGCGAAGAGGCGTTATTGGCCATCGCCGAGATCCGCAAGAAAAACCTTTCTCCATCCGATCGGACCCAGCTCGACCTGGCGCAGCAGAACTACGAGGATTTCCTGGAGCAATACCCGCACTCGGCCAACGCGGCACAGGCCCGCAAGGCGCTGACTGAAATAGCGGCAGGCAAGAAAGCACCTGCGGCGCCGCAAGTGACCAGCGCGGCACGCGCGGCAGCGCGCGCGCCGGTGGGAACAGCGGCGGGAACTGCGGGACCTGCTATGGGAACGACAACGAGCACGGGCACGGGAACCGCTGCACGAACCGTAGCCGGAGCCGCTCCCAGCAGTGCCACTCCGAGCAGTGTCACAACGAACAGCGGCGCGACCAGCGGGAGCGAGCCCGAGCAAGGCTCCGAAGTAAGCCGGGTGCGCGTCTGGAACGCGGACAACTACACGCGCATCATCATCGAGCTTGGCGGCAAAGCCAAATATCAGGCGGCGCGAATCTCCGATCCGGACCGCATCTACTTCGATATCGAAAACGCCAAGTTGAGCAGCGAGTTGCTGCACGACCCGATCGAGGTTCCTTCCGGCGGCTACTTGAAGGCGGTGCGCGTGGCGCAAAACCGCTCGGACACGGTGCGCGTGGTGCTGGATGTGGCTAAGGTAAAAGACTATTCGGTATTTGAACTCGCCGGCCCCGACCGCCTGGTGGTGGATGTGTACGGGCCGGGCACGCACGATACAGCTGCCGCAAATTCCAGCGCCAAACCCGTGGCGGATTCCGGCGCCAGCGCGAACACCAAAGCCGCCGCGAAAGCGAGCGCCAAAGCTGGACTCGCGCCAGCCGTGACCAGCCCGGCGCATCCCGTGGCAGCGGAAATTCGCCCGGCGCCAATTCCCACGGTCGGATTGCTGCCGATTCAGGCGAAGTTCACGGCCGCATTGACGCCCATGCCGGTTTCGGCGCGGCTGAACGATTTGGGGACGGGGTCGGCGTCGGCATCCACGGACTCCGAATCCCTAAAGGTGATGGCGGCAAAGATTGGTCCGCCGCCCGCGGCAAAGCCCACCCGCGCGGGCGAGCGATCCTTGACACGCGCTTTGGGATTGAAGATTGGCCGCATCGTGATCGATCCGGGCCATGGCGGCCATGATACCGGCACGATCGGCCCGACGGGCTTGATGGAAAAAGACCTCTGCTTGGACGTGGCCCTGCGACTGGGCAAGCTGATCGAGCAGAGGCTTCCTTCCGATGAGATCGTTTATACGCGGCAGAACGACAAGTACGTTGGCCTGGAACGGCGCACGGCCATTGCCAATGAGGCCAAGGCCGATCTTTTCGTTTCCATCCACGCGAACTCCAGCGACGATGCCGGCGTGAGCGGAATCGAAACCTACTACCTAAATTTCAACGCTTCGCCTCAGGCCATGGAGGTGGCGGCACGCGAAAACGCTACGGCCCAAAGCTCCGTGCACGACCTGCAGGATCTGGTGACCAAGATCGCCGAGAATGAAAAAGTGGAGGAGTCGCGCGACCTGGCCGCCGATATTCAGGATTCGCTGGCGGCTTCGATGCGCGTGACGAACCGCCCGGAAAAAAACCGGGGCGTGCGCAAGGCGCCTTTTGTGGTACTGGTGGGCGCGGACATGCCCTCGGTACTGGCGGAAATCTCCTTCATCAGCAATCCCACCGACGAGCAGTTGCTGAAGAAGCCCGAAAATCGCCAGCGCGCCGCGGAAGGCTTGTTCAGCGGAATCGAACGGTATCTCCGGAGCGTGAATAGCCTGAGCACGACGATCGCACCTTCCGCCAGCGTGGCGGCGCCGCAGTAGCGCGATTCCTCTTGCAGCGGTACCATTAAAAGAAACTATTTCCGAAGGAAAAGCGGATGCAGGGGAAAAAGATCGTTTTCGTGCTGGCTACGACGTTGTTCTTTTTGTGGGGCGGAGCCGGCAGTGCTCCCATGGCTGCTCAGGCCCAGGCGATTTTGCCTTCTTCTTTTGGCGCATGGACGGCTTCCGGCGCGGCAACCCTGGTGCCGCCGGCTCAGATCGAGCAGTTTGCCAGCGACAACGGCCCTGTGCTGCGCGAATACGGCATCGCCTCCGGCGAGCGGCGCGATTACGTCAACGGCGATGAGAAGCTCACCGTGACACTCTATGGCATGGTTGACCCCAGCGCGGCATTTGGGGCGTTTACGTTTCTACGCGATCCCGATATGGCCTCTCTTGCGGCAAGAAATCCCGTGTCTTACGGAGCTACCGACAAGGGCGGAGCTACCGACAAGGGCGCGGCCGGCGGGCAGGGGCGCACGCTGCTGGTGGTGGGCAACCTGGTGCTGGATGTGGCTTCCGCGAAATCGCGCGTGGCGGCAGCCGGCGTTAATGCGCTGGGGCAGAGCGTGGCGAGCCGGGCAGACCGGCGGCCTTATCCGCCGATTGCCGAGTTCCTGCCGAAGGATGGGCTCGTTCCTGGGTCCGAGCGATACGTTTTGGGGCCGCTGGCGCTCTCGCGCGTATTTCCGCCTGCCGCGGCCAGTCCTGCCGATTGGGCTGGGTTTGGGAGCAGCGCGGAGGCTATGGTGGGACGTTACAGGCTTCCCGGGAAAGGTCCCGCGGGCGAGGCGCTTCTATTGCTGATTCTTTATCCCACGCAACAGCTGGCTGCGGACCGCTACACGTCGATGGGTAAGTCTTTTGCGCTCAACGTAGATCCTGGTCTGGCAAACGGAAAGCCGGCAATGTTTGCCACCCGCTCGAGCGCCTTGATCGCCCTGCTTTCGGGCGTGGAGTCGCGTGAAACGGCGTCCCACTTTCTGGGCGAAATCCATTACGCCTCGCTAGTTACGTGGGACGCGCCGACGCACGACGTTACCGACCCCAGCATTTCCACCATTGTAGTCGGCGCGATTGTGGACACCGGGGCGATTATGCTGCTGGTGATGGCCGCTTCCCTGGGCTTTGGGGGATTTCGCCTCCTGGCAAAGTTCATTGCGCCGGGTAAGATCTTCGACCGCACTGCGGACGTGGAGATCCTTCAACTGGGCATCAATAGCAAGCCCGTGGAGGTGAAGGACTTCTATATGCTGCAAACACCCCGATAGACGGTCTTCGGGTTGGATGGGGACGGCGTAACCAACTGATAATATAAAGGATATTGTCTTCACCCGTAGGGTGTTTCTGCGCTTGACGGCCCCCATGGCCTCTTCTAGACTTTCCTTCGAGGAACGAGTTTCAAGGCCTTCCGCGCATAGGCCTGGAACTATTCTCCCCTCCGGAGAGCCCACCTTCACGGTGGGCTTTCTGTTTTTTTGGCCGGGTTTGCCGACCGAACTGCCTGGCGGGATTCTGCCCCCGATCTGAAAGGCCCCAGGGCCCGCAACTACGGCGGGCGCCCTGGGTTACAAGGAAGCCTCACCTCCTGCCACACGGGCAAGACACCAAGGATGGGAATCCGTTCTTCAGGAGTAAAGCTTCCCTCCGCTGGATTACCTTTCGGGCAAAAGCTCGCCCAGGTACTATGGCGGCAACTGGTACTCCGGCGGGAGAGTATTGCTTCCTGGTCTTCTGTTCAGGTCCAGTTTTTGCTGCGAGTTCCTGTTCGAGTTTTTGGCCGCGACGGAGGTAGGGTGAAAAAGGGTTGGATCCCGCGCTTAGCCGAGGTGAATAAGGAACTTCTCCTTATTCTCTCGATTGTCGCTTCCGCCGGACTCATCAATCTGCTCATTGCGGGCCAGCGCATGGCCCTCACGGTTTACAACCTGCCGACGCTTTTCGCCGCATACTACTTCGGACGCCGCCGCGCGGTGGAGGCTTCGGTCGCCTCCATCCTGATTGTCCTGTGGCTGCACATCATGCATCCCACGATCCTGGGAAGAGCCGACGATGTGCTGCTGAGCTGGTCGGACCTGTGCATCTGGGCCGGCTTCCTGATGATTTCGGCCTACGTCACGGGCACGCTCTACGAACACGGACAAAAAAGACTGCACGAGTTGCGCGAGACGTATTACGGCGTGCTGCAGATCCTGAATCAATTCATCTCCAACGACAAATTCACCCAGAACCACTCCTACCGCGTTTCGCTCTATGCCACGCAGATCGCGGAGGAGATGGGCATGCGCGAAGATCGCCTGGAAGACGTGCGCGCCGCTGCGCTGCTGCACGACATCGGCAAACTGGATATGAGCCGGGACATTCTGTACAAGGCGGCGCGGCTGACGGCAGAGGAGATGTCGCAAATCCGCGGCCATGTGCATAAGGGAATCGAACTGCTGAGCCCGGTGGGAGGTTCGCTGCAGCGAATTTTACCCATCGTGCTCGCGCACCATGACCGCTTCGACGGGAGCGGCTATCATCCCACCAAAGGCGAGGCGATTCCCATCGAAGCACGGATCATCAGCGTGGCCGATGTGTATGACGCGATGGTGAGCGACCGGCCGTACCGCAAGGGCATTTCGCCGTTCGAGGCGCGGGATACGATTTCCAAGGGGGCCGGCAAGGATTTTGACCCGCGGGTGGTGCGGGCGTTCGAGGCCGCGTTCCGCAAACAGCGGCTGGAAGTGCCCGAGGTTCTCGTCTAGGCGCGGCCCCTCTCGCAGTTCCCGCAGTGTCGGATGTTACGGCTGCGTTACGATCAAATTACCTCCCTTTTATAGACCGGCATTCCCCTACATCTTTTCCTGTCAGGTTTGCGCTTGCTAGATGAACCCGATTGAAATCCACAGGGCCGGTGCTCTTCCCTAGAGAGGAACGTATCGCGTGGTCAGTTTCGGAACGCGAATCACTTTGGAGGGAATCACATGGCTGAAAGCGGAGCAAGCAGACAAAGAACGGAAGAAAGATCGAACGAAAGACTGAATCAGCGGGTGAATGAAAGGACGAACGAAGGCGAAGAACAACAGCGGGGGAGTCAGGCGCAGGGCGGGTCGAGTGAAAGCCAGCGGGGCGGAATCCAGCGCGGCGGGTCAAGCGAACTCCAGCGGGGCGGAATCCAGAGATCGGGCCGGTATGTGCCGTCGCTCTTCGCGCTCGGCCCCAGGGATTTTTTCACCACCAGTCCCCTGGGGCTGATGCACAGGTTCGCGGATGAAATGGACCGGGTTTTCTCGAACTTGGGCGCCTCCGGGCAGCGCAATTCAACGGGCGAAGAGCTGGCGTGGATGCCAGTGGTCGAAGTTCGCGAAAACGACAACCAGCTGATCGTAAACGCGGAACTGCCGGGCCTCACGGAGAAGGACGTCAGGGTGGAAACGACGCCAGAAGGCCTGGTGATCCAAGGCGAACGACAGCGGGAGTATTCCAGCGACGAGGGCGGGATCCAGCGCTCGGAACGAAGCTATGGCCGGTTCTGGCGGCTGATTCCACTGCCGGAGGACGCGCAGGTGGACCAGGCGAAGGCGAACTTCGAGAATGGAGTGCTGCAGGTCACCATCCCGATTCCGGAATCGCAACGGCAGCGGCGGCAGATCCCCATCAGCAGCAGCGGCGGAACTGGCAGCGGAAGCCAACAGAGCGGCGGTCAGCGAGTGCGCTCGGCTTCGCAGGGCAGTTGACTGTGGCTCTGTACTGCGGTTCTATGCTGTGCCTTTGATCGAGTACCCTGAGAACTTGAAGCAGTTTGGCAACCGCATGGCGGGTCCGCGAGCTAACGGTGCGCGCCCGCCGTTCGGTTTATCACTTCGCGACAGATGGAGCGGACTCGTGTGTTTTGCGGTCGATCTTGCCGGCCATCGTCTTAAAGGCGAAGATCCTTTCCCCATTTGTCCCACCTCATTGCCGGCGTGACACTTCATTGCCAGCATGGCAGCGGGCTCGTCGCTGCGAGTGCGCGCAGTCGGATTCGCCAACCGGACATGCCATTCGGATATGCCCAGTCGGATATCATGGATGCGCGCCGTCGCCGCCGAATCCATGTCCTCTTCTTCCAGTTTTGCGGGCCGAGAATATGACGCAGTCGTCGTTGGCAGCGGGCCAAACGGGCTCGCTGCCGCGATTACGATGGCCCAGGCGGGTCGCTCCGTTTTGCTGATCGAGGGAAAGGAAACGCTAGGTGGCGCGACGCGATCGGCGGAATTGACTCTCCCCGGCTTCCTGCACGACGTCTGTTCTTGTGTTTACCCCATGGCGGTGTGGTCGCCGTTTTTCCGAAGCCTGCCGCTCAAGGAGCGCGGGCTGGAATGGGTTCAGCCCGCGGCGCCTCTGGCGCATCCTCTCGACGACGGCTCGGCAATAATCCTGGAGCGGTCCGTGGAAGCGACGGCGGAAACTCTCGGCGAGGATCGCGAGCGCTACGTGCGCCTGTTGTCCGCGCTGCTTTCCGCTTGGCCCAAGCTCGAATCCAGCGTGCAGAGGCCCTTCAGTTTTCCCGATCATCCTTTGGCGGCCACGCGTTTCGGGTGGACCGTGTTCCGCTCGGCGTCAAACGCCGCCGAGCACTTCTTTCGGGGCGCCCGCGCGCGCGCGCTTTTCGCCGGCTTGGCCGCACACGCGGTTCTGCCACTGGAGCGGGTGCCGAGCGCGGCGTTCGGGTTCGTGTTGCAAACCATCGCGCACGCGCAAGGTTGGCCCTTCGCGCGCGGGGGATCGCGGCAGATTGCCAACGCGTTGGCGGCGCACCTGGCTGCGCTGGGCGGAGAGATCGTTGCAGGAACGCCTATCGCGTCTATCGAGCAACTGCCGCGCGCGCGCGCGATTTTGTGCGACGTAACGCCGCGGCAACTTCTGCAACTGGCGGGCTCGCGACTGCCGCAGGGGTATAGCAGCGCACTCCAGCGCTATCGGTATGGGCCGGGGGTTTGCAAGTTCGATTGGGCGCTGGACGGACCGATTCCATGGAAGGCGGCTGAATGCGCCCGCGCGGGGACGGTTCACCTGGGCGGCACGTTCGAGGAGATTGCCGCATCGGAACGCGAGGCCTGGCAGGGGAGACATTCCGAGCGGCCTTTTGTGCTGCTGGCGCAGCCGACGCTTTTCGATCCCACGCGCGCGCCGGCGGGAAAGCACGTGGCCTGGGCGTATTGTCACGTGCCCAACGGATCCGGCGTGGATATGACCGAGGCGGTGGAGAACCAGATCGAACGATTCGCGCCGGGATTTCGCAAGCTGATCCTGAAACGGAGCGTGCGCGTGGCGGCCAGCCTGGAAAGCTATAATCCGAACCTGATCGGAGGCGATATCGGGGGCGGGGCGGCGGATTTGGAGCAGTTTTTGTTACGCCCCACCCGGCGATTCTATCGCACGCCGGCCAAGGGAATTTATTTGTGTTCGTCTTCCACGCCGCCGGGGCCGGGAGTTCACGGCCTGTGCGGGCAACTCGCCGCGAGAACCGCGCTGCGGGACCTTTTCTAGGGATTTCAAGGGCGACGATATTAGAGTATCGTTTGTGTGCTATCATGCGCGGCGTGATGCAGCGGTTTCGAGCATTGCTATTGTTGGCCACGCTTCTCAGCACGCCGGCTGGCGTACTTGCGCTATCGGTGATCCCTATCTCTGAATGCTGTTGCTGCTGCTCGGGCACGATGTGCCCCATGCATGGCAACCAGAAATCTCAACAAGAGAAAATGCCCTGTCATGGCAGTGGACCATCGCGATCGACATGTATGTGTAGTTCTAGCCGACAGGCTCAGCCCGTCGTGTTGCAGTTCACTTCCAAAGCGGTCTTCGGTGGTTTCAGAGTGTCGGTTGTCCCCGTTGTAGCGTATAAAGTTGTCCTATTGGGGTCCAGACCTTCTCTAGTCCGATCTATCTCGCCTCCCGAACAACCTCCTCGTCTGTAACTGAGCGTCAGGTCACTAAGAAACTTTTAAAAGTTCCGACGAGGAGGATGTGTCTATGCGTTCGCGTTTTCTCGGTATTCTCCTGTTTCTTTTCGTTGTGGCAATTCTCAGCCTGATTTCACCGCAGTTTGTTTCCGCGCAAGAGACTATCAATTATGCGAGTCTGAGTGGCCTGGTTACCGACCCTGCTGGGGCTGCTGTCGCCGGTGCATCGGTCACTGCACGGGAGACTGATACCGATCTGATAAGCACGACCACGACGGACGGTGAAGGGCGATTCCGATTCGCCTACCTCAAGGTGGGGCCATATGAAGTCAAGGTGCATCAGCGGGGATTCGCGGAAGTCACTCGCGCGGTCACTCTCACGGTAGGCGCCGCCTTCGACCTGCCCATTTCGCTTGCGCTTGAATCCGCGAACGAAACTGTAACGGTCAGGGGCGGAGCAGCCGTCATCGAGACCGAGCGCACGCAAATCGCCGGGACGGTCATGCAAAATGAGGTCGATAACCTGCCGCTCAATGGACGCAATTTTCTGGATCTTACCCTGCTGGTTCCTGGAGTATCTCCGACGAATACGGCCAGTACGCAGCTTTTCGCCGAAACTTCGGCTGTTCCGGGGCAAGGTATTTCGGTTGGCAGCCAGCGCAATTTCTCCAACAGCTTTATCGTTGATGGTCTTTCCGCCAACGACGACGCCGCGGGTCTGGTTCTAACGACCTACGGGCTAGACGTGGTGCAAGAATTCCAGGTGGTCACATCTGGAGGGCAAGCCGAATTCGGCCGCGCTTTAGGCGGTTACGTGAATATGGTTACGAGGAGCGGAACGGACGTGCTCCACGGTGCGCTGTATGGGTATTTTCGAAATCAGCAGCTCGACGCGGAGAACGCACTCTCCCACGTGGACCTTCCGTTAACTCAGTCGCAATACGGCGCCAGCCTCGGTGGGCCCATCATTCACGGGCGCACTTTTTATTTTGCGAACTTCGAACAGCGGCTATTGAACCAAGCCGGGAGTCCCGTCATCACAATATCGCCTGCAAATGTCGCCGCAGTCGACGCACGCCTTGTAGCTGCCGGCTACAAGGGTCCGCTGATTTCCGCTGGTCAATATCCGAATCCGGTTCATATGAGCAACTTCTTCGACAGGGTGGATCACCGGTTCAATGAGAAGGATCAGTTCAGCGCGCGCTACAGCCTGTATGACGTTCACGCCACGAATTCGCGCGGCGTTGGCGGCTTGAGCGCGGTCAGTGCGGCGGCCGGACTCAGCGACCTCGATCAAACCGTAGCTGTCGGCAATGTCTATACTCTGTCGCCGCGTACCGTAAACGAAACACGGGCGCAATTCACTAACAGCAGTCTGTTGGCGCCCCCCAATGACGCCATCGGGCCCGCAGTCAGCATCTCGGGTGTCGCTTCCTTCGGAACTCTGTCGGGCTCTCCCACCGGCCGCCTCGATCGGCTGTCTGAAATCGTCGACAATCTATCCCACCAGAAGGGCCCGCATGCCCTCCGGGCTGGCCTGGACTTCCTTTATAACGACCTGACCATTACGTTTCCCATGTCCAATCGCGGCAGTTATGCGTTTTCCTCACTGGCCAATTTTCAAAATGGAATTTATTCCAGCTTTACACAGGTCTTTGGCAATCCCGTAAATCATCAGACCAATCCGAACGTCGGTTTCTATGGGCAGGACGAATGGCAAGTAAGCCCGCACCTGACATTGAACGCCGGCGTGCGCTACGATCTGGAATTTCTGAAGACCATCTCCACCGACACGAACAACGTCTCGCCGCGGCTCGGGTTTGCCTGGTCTCCATTTGCTTCAAGGAGGACAGTGATCCGAGCTAGCTTCGGGCTGTTCTATGATCGCGTGGCATTGCGTCCCCTCGCGAATGCCCTCCTCTCAGCCGGCAACACAACGAACATCGGCCAAATTCAACTGCTAAGCACGGCCCTGAATTTCGGACAGACGGGAGCCCCCCTGTTCCCAAATATCCTTGCAAGCGCCCCGACCGGCTTGCCAGTCAGCTTTTCGACCATGGACCCGCACATGCCAAACGCTTACTCCGAGCAAGGCAGCCTCGAAGTTGAGCAGCAACTGGGAAACAAAGGCACACTGAGTGCGAGTTATCAACATCTCCGCGGAGTTAATCTCATTGTTTCCGTCAACCTGAATACGCCAACCTGCACGGCGACGGTCGATCCAGTCAATCTTTGCCGCCCCAACGCAGGCTACCAGAACAATAAGCAGTACTCTCCAGCGGCCGATTCCCAATACGACGGCCTCTCTATTTCTTACGTAGAACGGCCGGTCCGGTGGGGAAGCTTTCGTGTTTCCTACACTTACTCGAAAGCCCTTGACGATGTGAGTGAGTTTTTCTTCAGCGCTCCACTCAATAATTTCAATGTGCATCAAGATTGGGGACGCTCCGACGACGATCAGCGCCACCGCCTTGTGTTTGATATGGCGATCCATTCTTCGTTGGAACCGGCACACAGCCTTTGGCAACGCATCAGCCACGGATTTCAGCTCAGCGGGATCTTGACGTACTACTCGCCTTTGCCTTTCAACATTGTGACAGGCGCAACCAATATCCAAAGTACAACGAGCCGGCCTTGCGTGGGATTAGCAGGGAACGCCCCTGCCTGCACCAACAATGTCGCGATGATGATTGGTCGGAACAATGGCACAGGCTTTGACTTCTTTAACCTCAGCACGCGCCTGAGTCGGACATTCCCGATAGGAGAACGCATGCACCTCGAAGCGATAGCCGATATATTCAACATCCTCAATCACCCTAACTATGAGATACCGAACAACTCTTTTGGAACGGGCGTGTATCCGACCAATCCTTCGGCGACATTTGGTCAGCCAACAGCGGTGGCTGACCCGAGAGAGGCGCAGCTTGCATTGCGGCTTACGTTCTGAGGGTGAACGCATGCCCGCAAGTTCGTTGGACCTTCCAGGAACCCGAGTAAGTGACGAAGTCTCCGGGTACAAGTCGTTGGACGGGTAAGCGCTGAGCGTATTCCTTCGTGCCGGCACGTTTCGCTGGAGGCTTAGCAGGAGCAAGGGTGCAAATTGTTGCTGACTATTTACGCGGCGCTGTAGGCTCCTTCGTGGCCGCCTGCTGTGTTGTGTTATGGACGGCGTGTATTTCCACGACTGTCCAAGCTCACGCCACCTTGTTGCAGACGGAACCTGCTTCGGGCGTTCAACTGGATCAGGCTCCGGAGGCGGTGCGTCTCTATTTCAATGAAAGGGTGGAAACGCTATTCAATTCAATCCAAGTTCTGGACAGCAGCGGCCGGCGAGTCGATATCGGGAATCCCTATGTTCTTGGCGGCGGGGACACGCTGGAAATCCGTGTAAGGAATGAGAAGCAGGGACCGTATATCGTCCGTTGGCGGGTCAATTCTTTAGATGGACATCAAGTTGACGGACACTTTGGCTTCGGAGTGCAGTCTGCGCCTCCGACTGAAGCGGAGATGAGCAATCTATCAGTACCGCAACAGAGCAACTCACTGAAGCTCCTTCTACTTATCGTCAAATGGATAGCGTTGGCCGCAATGACAACCTGGCTTGGCGGCATGAGTTTCTTGATTCTGATCTTCGAGCCATGTATTCATGCCGCCAGCCGGATGGGCCCGGGCCTGCAGACCGCAATTCGGGCTAGTATTCAAAGAACTTCCAGGATTTTATGGAGTGCGGCTCTTTTGTTCATCTTGGCCCAATCTTTGGCATTGGTCGGCCAGGGAATGATCTTCGCTGACATTAGTTTCCTCCAGGCGCTCTCCCCCGCGAACGTCCTTACGGTTCTGAGGAAAACGAGTTATGGCAGTTGGTGGATGTTGCGAATGTTTGCGGCTCTCGGACTGTTAGTCCTGTGTGCATGGAAAATACGGCCAGGCATGCACAGTCACAGGGATGATGCTCTCCCCACGCGATCCAACTTCATGCTTACAGCCGTGTGGGAACTCTTTGGCAGCGTCATGCTATTGACAATTCCGATGAGCGGGCATGCTCGCGCCGTGTCTCGGGCCACTGCTGTTGCTGTGACTTTCGATTGGGCGCATCTGGCGGGTACGGCGATGTGGATTGGAGGCTTGGTGTTTTTGGGCACGATTGTCTTGCTCATTGACGGCACGCAGCGGGATGAATCTGAATTTTTAAGCCATCTCGTCAGTAGGTTTTCGAAAATGGCGCGAACTTGTGTCCTGGTTTTGCTCGTCACTGGAATTTATGCGGCCTGGCTGCATATTCCCAGTTGGAAATCATTTGTGTCGACGCAGTACGGATTGGCGCTACTAGCCAAACTGATTCTGGTGACTGCAATACTTCTGATCGCTGCAGTGAATTGGCGCCGGGTCTTGCCCGCGCTTGCGGGATTCTCTCGGCAGCCTGACATCTACCGCAGATGGGCGGGCCGTTTTCGAATACTGATCACTAATGAAGCGGCGCTGGGAATCGTGTTGCTTTTGGTGGTTGCGATCCTGACCAGCCTTCCGCCAGCCACGGCGGTGGCGATGGCCGGCCCAGTCGAATTGACCAAGTCCGCCGAAGGCACAACCGTGAATTTGAAGCTGGACTCCACAAAGGTCGGCACCGCCCACTCAATTGTGACTCTCCAGGACAGTGCCGGTAAGATCATCTCAGACACAAGAAGCGTGACTCTTTTTGCCCGCATGCCGGATATGGACATGGGGCTTGAGACCATCGAAGCGCAGCCCACTCCCAGCGGATCGTTTCAGGCAGATGTTCCCTTGACTATGGCGGGGAAGTGGTCGATCAGCGTGCAAGTAGCGCCCAAGAGGGGCGACGCATTCGTGACCGAGTTTCAGGTTTCGTCCAGTTCACTTCAGTAGGATCGATAAGCGAGAGGAGATGAGCCATGAAGCCGTGTCAGATCAATAGGGCCTTAACACTTTTTGCTGCAATTACACTGCTGGCGTGCACCGCTTGGGCCCACGTGACATTCCGGCCGAACCAGCCCTTTCCGGCGGGGGGATCGGCCGACATTACGATGATGGTCCCCACGGAAAGAGCAGTGGGCACTGTGAGTGTGTCGGTGGAAGTCCCCGAAGCTTTCCTCAAGGCCGGAGGGCGCATCAGCCGCTTGGATTTTCCCGCGGGTTGGCACGTAAAGATAGACAGAGAGGACAAGCCTGGAGATATCTACGCACGTGAGTCGGATCAGCGGGCGAAAAGAAATGCTGATCCCGGCCATGTTGCGCCGCCCGCTAAGACTCTGGCAGAACAAAAAGAGCAAGAACTTGAAGAAGAGATGAGGCGAAAATGGATCAAGAAGGTGACTTTTGAGGGAGGTTTGATTCCCCCCGATGGATTCAAGGCATTCTCGCTCGAACTGCAACTTCCCACTGAATCCGGTGTGTATCGATTTCCTGCGGTTCAGACCTACGCGGATGGCGTACAAGTCTCGTGGACCGATCTCGTCGAGGGAGCGCCGCATCCCGCCCCAACCCTAATTGTTGTGCCGAAAGGAAACAAGTGAAGATGGGGATGGCAAGGGGGTTGGCTTGATCGATCACTCGAAAGAGGCGTGTATGGGTATCGCTTGGAACGCAGCGCTGGCGTCAGTGTCCATGTTCTTGCCGAGCCTTGTTGCGCCTGTCCCAATCGGAATGAGTGGTTACAGTAGTTCCACGCCGTAGCCAAAGCCGGTTCTGAACCGCAGCCCGGGGCTCAGTCAACAACGTACCGGCCTGTGCGGGCAACTCGCCGCGCGAACCGCGCTGCGGGACCTTTTCTAGGGATTTCAAGGAGCGTTGGTGCGGCCCAAGGACTTACTGGTGTGGAGCGTGGGAATCGTGATGGCGCTGATTCTAACTGTCTATGCCTGCGATTTCCTTTGGTTCGAATATCGCAAGTGGACGCCGAAACCAGACGACCCTTTGGAGACGTTCACGTTTTTCTACGGCACGCGGGTAAAGAACGGTCGCATGGAAGTATTTTACGACCAGCCGCAAAATGCGACTTGCGTGCACGCGCTCTTTCCGCACGGGGGCTACCTTCCGTGCTGGTACCTCAGGAAATCGGATATCAAGGTGATTGAGTAGGCTTATTGAGCAGGGCTATTGAGTGATGACTGCGGCTTCCGGGCGCATATAAGGACGTACGGGCGCGGAGGAACGGTCCAGGAGCCGGACATCCGGACGCGACATTTGCGCTTCGATCTGGCGAAAAACCTCGGCCAGGGTGCGCTGCCGCGCGCTTTGCAATTGAGTACGCCGCATGCGCACCTCGTTGCGCAACAACCATGCGTGTCCGAAGGCTTGCCAATATTCCGCATGGCCCGCGATTGGGCTCGCGGCCAACTTCCCTGCCAGGCCTAAGGCGTGCGAGGCGGCCTGGCCGCGCGTATCCAGATGCAGCCAGTGCATCAGGAGGCGGTTGCGTTCGTAGGCGGCGGAGACGCGGCGGCGCGGAACGCGCGCACCGATGGTGGAGGAAAACTGATGCCAGATGGCGCTGCGGGGCTCGTAGCGAATCTCGAATCCCTGCTTCCAGGCGCGCAGGGAAAGCTCCACGTCCTCCCAGCCGTAGGGAGCCAGCATCTCGTTCAGGCCGCCGAGGGCGAGAAATTTGGCGCGATCGAATAGAGACGAGCCGCCGGTGGCGAAAATTGTGACCAGAGGCAGCATCTCCGCGGAAGGCGAGGGAACAAAGAACCGCGAGTGGACGCGGAGAAAGCCGCGCCGGAATCCTCCTCGCTGCCCGGCGCCGCGCAAAACGCCGGTGGCGAAATCATAGGCATTGCCCGTGGCGGCAAAGACCTCCGCGTCGCGAAAATGAGCGGCTAAGGGCGGCAGGGTGTCTGGCGCCAAGGCGACGTCATTATTTACAAGATAGACCAAGCGAAAGCGCGCGGCCTGCACGCCGCGGTTGGCCGTCGGCGCGAAACCCTGCTGGCTCGAGCCGCCTTCGAAACGAACGCCGGGAAAATGGGTTCGCAGCCAGGATGCGCTGTCGTCGGTGCTGGCATCGTCGGCAACGAGAATTTCGGTGGGCTGGCCGCAAGCAGCTTCAAAGGCGCGGGCCGATTGGACCACGCTGGGAAGAAACTTCTCGAGCAAGGCTCGGCCATTCCAATTGGGAATAACGATGCTGAGGCCCGGCGGGGTCACTGGCTACTCATTGGCTGCTCGCGCGCCGCTCGCCGCCGCATCGCGAGGAGCAGCCTCCGCGCAGACTTGCAAAGACGAGCCACCGCCCCATCGCGTGCTGGCCCATTCCCAAAGATGCAGAAAAGGCTTCGCGGCGTAGTAACGCAGCCATCCTCCGCGCGCCCCATGGAGGCGAGTCATGCGATTCAGCAAACTGTGTTTCAGCGCGTGGTAATGGTCGGGGCCGGCGCGATCTTCGAGGACGCGAACGCGAAAACCGCAGGAGTCCAGGAGCCGGGTGAGAGTTGCGGACGTGAAATGGTAGAGATGATGAGGCAAGGAGAGGTGATACCAATCCTCTCCGAAATGGCGCGCCTGATAGCCTCCGAAATTCGGCAGTGCGATCAAGACCAAGCCGCCGGGACGAAGGACGCGGCGAGCCTCTTGCAACTCGGCGCGCGGATCGGGGAGATGCTCGAGCGAATCCCAGAAGGTAACCACGTCGAATCTCGCCGCCGGCAAAGCGGCCGCAGCGAGCGGAACATGCGCAATCCGGCCCGAGCCCAGCGCGCGCGCCGCCTGCTGATACGGGAGTGGCATGGGCTCCACGCCGTGGCGATCCCAGCGGCTGGGGTCCAAGGCGCGCAGGAAGAATCCCAATCCGCATCCGACGTCGAGGATCGCGCCTGAATCGCGAAAGCGATGGAGGAAGGCGGTGCGATGGCGCTGATCGCGGCGAATCCAATCGGGATCGGCGTCCTGGATGGCACCCCAGTATTCGACGCCGTAAAAGGGCGCGATAGCCTCGGGCGCGAGCTGCGGCTCCGTTCTTACCAAATCGCATTTGGTGCAACGCCACAGCCGGAATGGCTGATCTCCGCCGGGAAGTGCGATGGCCCTGGTCAAGACGAGGTTCGCGTCGCGAGAGCCGCAGAGAGGGCAAGCGAGGCGCTCGGCGCTTTGAACGGCACTCGGTTCTGCAGCCGCGTTTTCGTATTTGGTTTTCATGCGCTCGCTTTTCGGCCGGACGCCATCAGATTGTTATGGCGCTTCGCGTAAGAACGGTAACCCTTCGCCCATCTTCGCCATCGCTTCGCCTTGCGTTCGCCGCAGGCGCTCTACTAACCTTGTACACTCGCTTGAAGCCGCTTCTTGCACGTGCCCGCTTCGAGTGCCGGAGGTTTTCTTATGGCGACATCGGTGTGGAAGGGGCATCTCACATTCGGGCTAGTTTCCATCCCCATCCGGCTGTTTGCCGCGGCGCGAACCGAGCGCATCAGCCTGAATCAGCTCCATAAGGTTTGTCACTCGCGCATCCGCCAGCCGCAGTTCTGCCCCACCTGCAATCGCCAGATCGAGCGCTCCGAGATTATCAAGGGATTCGAATACGAGAAAGACCAGTATGTGCTGTTTACCGAAGAAGAGCTGGATAAGCTCGATCCGCCCTCGGCGCGAACGATGGAGATTCTGGAGTTCGTCAAGAGCGACGAGGTGGACCCGCTTTACTTTGACGCTTCCTATTACGCCACGCCGGAGGACCCCGGGAAGAAAGCCTATCATCTTCTGCTCGAGGCCATGGAGGAGTCCGGGTACGCCGCGATCGCCAAGCTCTACATGCACCAGCGCGAATATATCGTGGTGATTCGTCCTCGGGCCCACGGGCTCACGCTGCACACCATGTTTTACGCCGACGAGATTCGCAATGTGGCCGAATATGGCGAGAAAAACGGCGCGGAGCCCAAGGAGCAGGAAAAGAAGCTGGCTTTGCAATTGATCGAAAGCCTCTCCGCGCCTTTTGAGCCCAAGAAGTATCAAGACGAATACCGCGCCAGCTTGCGCTCCATGATCGGGGCCAAACTCAAGGGACAGCAGGTGGCCGTGGCGCCGCATCCGCAACTCGCGCCGGTGGTGGATTTAATGGAAGCGCTGAAGAAGAGCCTGGCCGGCAAGCAGGCCGCCGAAAGCAGACCCGCGCCCGTGGAGATGAAGACGCCCATGAAGGTGGTGCCCGACGCGACTCCCGCACGGAAGCGGGCCGGCGGCAAGCGCTCGGCCAGCTAGCGCAAGCAAGTAAGGCCCCCGGATTTCCTCCGCGGCGGGCGAATTTCAGACTCGCCGCCTCGCATATCGACATCAAATCAACGGAACACAATCGGCAAGGGATAGGAGCCTCAATATGGCAGACAACAAGTGGAGCACCTTCGGCGCGTTTCTGTGCGGCGCGGCGCTGGGAGCGCTGGCCGGAATCTATTTTGCCCCGAAGTCGGGCAAAGAGATGCGGGAAGATTTGAGCGACCAGTGGAACGAAGGCGCACGGCGAGCGCGCAAGGCCAGCGATACGGTTTCTCGGCGGGCGCAGGAGATCGCCGGGCAGGTACAGCAAAGCGTCTCGGATCTGGCGGACGCGGGCGTGCGCGCGGCTCGCAAGATCAATCCTTCTTAATTTTGGATCGGAGCCGGGCCTGGGACTAGCTCGATAAAGGCTAGGCCCGCGAGTCTGTTTTGGCGCGAACGACGGAATCCGTCGCGCGTCACGTCGCGCGTATCGCTTGAGAAGGGGTGAAAAAGAGCGAATAGAGCGATCTTACCTGGCAGGAGCGAAGAAGGGGTCAGCTTGCCTTATGCCGCTTGCCCGGAAGGAAACGATAGCGCTCAATTTCTGCGGCGACTCCCACCCGGCCTTCCGCGATGTTTTCCGAACGCTGAACGCGCGCTTCGCAGCGGACACGCACCGGCTCGGCACGCGTGATCTCCGAGGGCAAGGTCAACAAGATTTCCACAGCCGATCCGCTCTTCAGCGAATTTTCCATCACGAAGTAGACGCCGTGCGAACTCACGTCCTTCGATTCGGTGCGGATTTCTCCGCCGGCGGAAACTCCAGGCGGACGCACCGTGACCGGCAGCTTCAGTGGATATCTTTTTCTGCTACGTCGTTCGGTAATGGCCAAGAAGCACCTCTGACGAACGCAGCCAAGCGAGGGCTGGCACCTTGCGCAACGATCCAACAGGTTCCCGCGAACAAGCGTCCCGGGCCAAGGCTATAGTTCTCCCTTTGCAAAATAGATGCTGCCCTCGAGCGCGTGGGACCTGGCAAAGACCTTATATCGCGCGCGGCAAGACCCTGATATCGAGACTCGCGATTTGCGTACGTGGCATGCAAGAGGGAAACGCTAGAGACGTATCGACTGAGCAAAGCGGCCTGGAAGTCCAAAAATAAAACGGGCGGGAGCCGATGCTCTCCCGCCCGTTCGCCCTGTACTGCGAACTCGGTTAGCCGATGGGCGTACTGTTGACCGTCGCGCCTGAACCGGTGGTGTTGGCGCGAATCACGCCGGTCTGATCGGTGAAGAACATGCGCTGGCCGGTGTTGCCGGCCGAAATGGGCGTGGCCGTAATCGTGTAGCTATCTGTGCTGCCGGCGGCATCGGCCGCGGCCGCGGTATAAACGAAGGTGTAGCCGCTCTTGGTGCCGTGCGCCAGGACGGTGTCGATCAGTTCCGCCGAAGCCGAAGTCGCTGCCGAGCTGGTTGATCCACCCATGGCGGCCAGGGATCTCGGATAACCAGTGCCGTAGGTCGTCGTATACATGATGGCGGAGGTGTTGAGCGTCCGCAGCGAACCAACGGCAGAGGCCTCATTGGCGGCCATCTTGGCGCGCAAAAGATTGGGGATGGCAATCGAGGCGATGATCAGAATAATCGCCACAACGATCAGCAATTCAATTAACGAGAAACCCTTCTCATCTCTACGCATCGGCCTATTCCTCCTGACGTTTTTGTTGAGCTTGCACACACCATGAAGAAAAGCAGCTCGGAAGCCAATCTACTAAGTCACAGATACCTAATGAGTTAGCGTAAAAGAAGGCGAAATGGGGAGCTGCTGAGTGTAAGGCGCGTGAACAGAGTTTCGGGAGATTGTGCGCGGGACGCACACCGGCGTTTCAATTAACTGCGCGCGGGGCATCTGTTCTACCGGCGTGTTCTAGCGTCGCGGGGTGCTGGCCGGAGGCAGCCTATAGCTCGAGGTGCAGCCGGAAAGCGGGAACCCACACCGGTCCACGATCCCGGTTGTAGCCAGGATCCTGCGCGTGCTGCAAATCGAAAGCGCCATACACGCCGCGCCAAAAGTGGGCGGTATAGTAACCCTCGAAGATATTTTCGCGGCCGTAGGTAAGGTTCCCGTCCCCCAGAAGAAAGCCCAGGCCGCCGAGTTTCAGATACTCGGCATGCTCCGGAGAGATTCCGTTGGTCACAAAAGCCAGCCCTACTTTGTCGTGATCCCGATGCCAGATGTAGCCGCGATAATCGCCCCCCAGGGAAAAGGTGTTATCGACCTCGGTGTAAGCGAAGGACTCGTGGTGTCCGTCATTCCATCCGGCGCGGGAAAAAAGCCGCAAAGAGCGCGTTACCTGCTGCTCGAAATTGGCGCCGAAGCCGTACTTGACGCTTCCCTGCTGGCGCGTGGCGACGATGTCGGGTGTGGCCGTTTTCCCCTCCAGGAACAAGTCGATGGCTTCCCGATAGTCGCCCATATTGGCGTGGTTGACGTAGGAGAGCAGGCGAAGCTGCGCCGGAACTTTTAGGCCCAGACGCGGATGCAGCTCCAATTCCACATTTTCCCCGCGCGCGCGCCTCAGGTTCGTATCCAAGACGATCCCGTTGGCAACCGTGGGCATCAGGGCTTCCGCGAAGCGCAGCGCCCAGGAGCGATCGTCGTACTCGACCACCGCCGCATACGTATAGCCGCGCGTATCGGCCGCGTAGTCCCAGGCGCCGTTGTTTACCAGCGCCCAGTTCATGAATTGCAGATGGCTGTCGCTGGCCACCGGATTCACGTCGAGAAAATCCGCGAGGGACATCTTGCCAGCGCGGAATTGCAGCCGCCTTACAGGCAGGCTTTCGAGGACGTCCATGGGCCCGATGCCGCCGTCTTCGGTTTCCTTGCTCAGCGCCACCACATAACGCAAACTGGCCCGTGCCACGTATGGCGCGATGCTCAACGGGCTTCCTTCGCCGGGGATGCGGACGACGTCGATGTTGGTGTAGCCGGCCAGGCCCACTGAGTTGCTGATGCCTTGACCGCTGGCCTCCTCTAGATCGAAGACGGCATCGAGCGAGCGGGTGAGCCGCGCGGCGGTGTACAGCGTATAGATGCGCGAAACGGCAATTTCGGGAGTGGGCTTCAGGCTGTTCGGTCCGCTATAAAGCGCGGGAAACGCGCCGTGCCCCTGCGCGATGATATTGATCTGGCCGGAGACCCACCAGCGCGCCGTTTGCGAATGCGGGAAAGTCGTTTCGGGATCTTCCGCTTCGGGCGGCGAAGTGGTTTGCGTTTGCGCTTCGGTTTGCGCTTCGGTTTGCGTTTCGGTTTGCGTTTGTGGCGGGCCGGGATCGGCATTTTGCGCGCCCAGGAGGATGGAGGACACCGCGACGATCGTCAAGAGCACGAAAGAGCGCCCGAGAAAACGCCATGGGTTGCGCGCAATGCCTAAGCTCATTTTCGTCCAGCGCGTTTCTAGAGCGCGTTCCTTCGGCACGACGCCCATTGGTACCCCGTTGAGTGGCTCGCGCGCGTGCCGCCTGTGGTCCATTCCGCCGCCCTCAGCGTGAGGGCGGCAGTCCCAAGCGCGCATTAACGGAAGGTAAAAACTGAAGCTTGCGGCCGCCCATGATTCCCGGCGCCGCACCGCGTCTAGCCGAGCTTTTGCGGCGCCGGAGAGCCAAACAAACTTGCGCACAGGCCGCGCTCCTTGTGCTAGGCTACCCCACTAGGGTAGCCGCCAGCAGGGTATAGCCTACCCCTGTAGGGTAGTCAAGAACAATGTCGCATCTTTCACGAGAAGAGCTGGATCTGGTCAACCGCACCAAAAAGGTGATTGGCCAACTGGAATCGGTGGAACGCGCCCTCAACGAACATGAGCACTGCGCGGAGATTCTTCACCGCCTGGCTGCCGCGCGGGGAGCGATCAACAGCCTGATGGCGGAACTGATGGAAGACCATATCCGCCACCATATGGCCCGGCACACCAAATCTTCCGAAGACGCCGCCGACGATCTGATCGGCATCATGCGCACTTATTTGAAGTAACCGCGGCCAGAACTCAATGCGGGCTGAGTTGAATACGCGCCGGTAGGATATTGCGGCCGGCGATGGGTGCTATCGCCGGCCTTTCACTTAGGAACGCACTCCTGTACTTCAGTTAGCCCACTTCCGGGACGTTATGAGCCAGAACATGCAATTGCCCGCTTTCCGAGAGCTGCGACTCGCGGCGAGGCGAGTAGAGGAATTGATGTCCTGTCAACCGATCGGAATAGAACCAACCGGTAAGAACCGGCGGTTGGGTCCGATTCGGTTCGCCGAACACAAGTTCGCCCTGATTGGTCGGCTCTGGGCGTGTCATAGGAATGGTCATAAACGTGGCGATCACGTGCGTGTCGTTACGACCAAGCACCTCCACCACGTTAGGATTCGTGATCGAACTGGGCACCTTGAACCAGTAGGTGCCCGCAGGAAGAATTCTGTTTCCCGGAATTTCGAATGGCTCATTGAATGTGAACTGCGTTGCTTGGTTGGCCTCATCCGCGCGCGCACCCGGCGCGAAAGCCAGCAGCGCCGCCGCCAGGACCACCCCGAAAATGGTTCCAAGGGCTCTGCGCATACATGCCTCCTCGAAACGCGTGCTTTTATCTTGGGCTTTGGTGTTGTTGCGGTTCAGCAGCGCCTCGTTATTTTTCTTTCTTCACCTATGTATTTAGATGACGCGACAGGACCGAATGTTGGATGGGTTTCGCACGTTAGAACCGGCGCCACGCCTGCCGGATTGGGAGTCACGCGATGGAATCAGCAGGAGCGAATCAGTGAGAGCGAATCAGCAGAGGCCAATCAGTTGGGCTGCGCCGCGCGCGCGTCGCGTTCCAGCTTGTCGTGCACCTCTTTGGACTCTCCCTCGCCGGTCAACAGCGTCTTCCCATTGGGGAGCGTGACCGAGGAGACGCGCCCGAGCGGCTGGCCATTCTTGACGGCAAATAGAACCACGGTGACTTGATCTCCGGCCTTGATGGCCGCCTTGCTCCAGCCAACGTTGGTGATGCTGACCGGATTTTGGGTCTCCCCGATCCAATGCACCGACTTGCCGTCGTCGCCCTTCACATCGAACTCCAGCAGGCAATGCGGATTGGACCACAGCCACTGGGTGACGGTTCCCTTCAGCGTGACTTTTTTATCGTTCTCGAAGGCGGCTGTTCCGTGATGCGCAAAGAGCGGAACGGAAACGGCTACAATTCCGATCGCGAGCGCCAAGCCTGCCGTGAGTTTGCTTCTCATTGCCATTTGCCTCCGCTTCAAGGAATAGCGTTCGGGCGCCACAGAGTGACCACATTCTAGGACGATCGGAATTGCCGCACAACCCGGCATGCGCCGGCTGGACACGCCTCGTATTTCGACCGTCTCTTTGCCAAGAAGAATTGCGTCGCTGATGGGCAAGCGCCGCGGGCGCGTCGTTGCGGTTGTTGCCGCGGGTGTCGGCGCGGGTACTGCCACGCTAGTGTTGAGGGGCCTGGCCGGCGGGGGCGCTCGCTGGATTCGCAAATTTCTTGTTGTAGTTTTCCATCTCGATCGGCGAGCAGTACTGTTCGACGATGTCCCTGTGCGGGTTCTCCAATTTCATAGGGAACTTATTCATAGCTACCCAGGGCTTGGTGTACATCTTGGGATCGTCGATCGTCACCGACCATTCCAGATGGTCGCGATCCACGCGATGCAGGCGTTCCTCAATGCGGGCCCGGTCGCTGATGGGGCGTCCCGCGGTATCGAGCCACACCCGGTCTTCTCCCATAATACCGACGGTCTGAACGACGAGCGTGGTGTCGTCCACCCATTTGCCCACCGAATAGCCGTAATATCGCGGCTCTTTGACTTCCTTGCCGATGAGTACGCCATCATCGGTCAATTTGGGAACCGGGCGGCCGTCGGTCCAGATGATGCGCCACACGGTTCCGTACTCGTAGAGCATCGCTATTTTGTATTCGTTTTGCAGAATCTGGGTCTCCCTCAAGTTGTAGAAATCCATGCGCGGGAATCCCAGCGGCTCACATTTGTCGCGCGGATCGTTATTGAACTCGGGCAGATTCTCATCGGCACCAAATAGCGCGTGATGAGATTTGTACGTTTGCAATCCGTGGGGCGTGTACGGCAACTGATGTTCCGGCTTTCCGTCATTGGGCATGGCCTTCACGCCATCGGGCTGGATGCCGTCGCTCGGACCGTTGGCGGGCTCCCAGGTTCCAGAAAGATCGTGGCGCGGAACAGCGGCTGATTTTTGCTCGGCGGCCACTCCCGCCTGTTGCGGCCGGGCGCCCGCGGCGAGCGCCGCGGAGGAGGCCAGCGCCGCCACCAGAACGATTACCAAGCGCCTCGACAGATTTAGCATTGGGCCCGCCCCTTCCCTATTCTTTATCGCCACTTTTCAACGCCATCCTTCATCTCGACTCTTTCTGGCCGTTTTGGCGCTATTACTTGCCGCAGCCCTGGCGGGCTTTCTCCAATTGCTGGAAGAGGCGCGCCGCGCCTTTGCCGTCGAGCGTGCGCATCACGTGGCCTTCGCCCTTCTCCTCATTGAATTCCACCGTGAATCCCTGGCTGCGGAATTTCGCGGCTTGCTGCTCCTCGCTGTGCAGCCATTCCGTATCGTTTTCGCCCGCGTACATGAAAATGCAGAGCTTGGCCAGCCCGCGCATATGCTCGGGCGAATTATCTGGGAGGAAGCCGGGAAGGCCGGTTACAGACCAGAAGTATTGCGGGTAGAGAGAGGCGATGTGGAACGCGCTCAGTCCTCCATTGGAGACGCCGGCGATGTGAAATTTGTTTTGCAGAACTTTGAAATCGGCCAGCAGCTTGACGATAAATGCGGGAAAGACCCGGTCGCCTTCCTCGAAGAACAAATCTCCATTGGGCGCCGCGGGAAGGATGACGATGTAACCTAAAGTTTCGGCCTGCTCCCGCCAATTGCGTTCCAAAGTAGCATTGACCATCTCCATCGTTTGCGGGCCGCCGCCGAAGGCGAGAATGGCGGGATAGGCTTTGGCCGCGTCGTAGCCGTTGGGAAGAACGACTTTATATTCCAGTTCGGTTCCCCCGATATTGGCGACTTTATCGAGCACCTCCGCGGCCAGGGGCTGCCCGGAGCAGACCAGTCCGGCGACGAGCGAAATGATGGTTAGTGACAATCTGAGCGATGTAGAACAGCGGGACATATTGGCGCTCCTCCTTGCCTTGTCCTTGCTTTGGCGGATGGGTGATTGGGTGGGCAGATTATACGCGAATTGGCGCATTCGGGAATCGCCTTGCATGACGAAGGGTTGCGAACGGGCGAAAGGGTCGCGTCTTAGGCCGAGTTGGGGCCGGGTTTGGGTACCCGGGTACCATTCGGGCAGGTACGTCCCGAGCCGAAGTACCACGCAGTTTTGTTGCTTTCGTTCTATCGCGTTGCCGGGCAGCAAAACGGAATCCTACAACGAGCCGCGCGCAGCGCGGGTTCACGATTACAAAAGGACATATGGTCAACAGCCAGTTCGCAGAAAAGCGCGCCGATCCACGATATTCGTTCTTCGCAGACGCGGAAGTGATCCTCGGCGACGGCACGTCGGTCCCCACACAGCTTGCCGAATTGAGCGCGAGCGGATGCTATATCGGCACGCTACTGCCCATTTCCACGGGAACACGCTTCCGGATCCGCATCTGGGATGGGGTCAGGACGTGCGAACTGCAGGGGAAAGTGATGTACCTGCACTCCAGCAGCGGGTTGGGCATTTTCGGCATGGGCGTGTTGCTGGAAGAGATCACCGCCGACGAGCGTCGAATGATCGACAGGTGGCTGCACGATCTAGACGGCAAGCGACCCGCCTGATCTAGGTACGCGGGGAGGTTTCGGGAAGGGCGGGGTGAATCACGCCATCCGCCAGCAGGAGCCCGACTTCACCCGAAGGCATGGGCCTCGCGAAGTAATATCCCTGGATGAGACAACATCCCCAGGCGCGAAGTTGTTCCAGTTGCTCGGCTGTCTCCACTCCCTCGGCAATAAATTCCACGTTCAGTTCGCGTGCCAGCCCGATGATGGCCTTTACGATGGCCGCGTCACTGGCGTCGTGCAGCGAACCCCGCACGAAATGCTGCGACATCTTGATGCGGCTCACCGGATAGCGGCGCAGATAATCGAACGACGAGAATCCCGTCCCGAAGTCGTCGATGGCCAGGCGGATGCCTTTCTCCCTGAGCCTCTGCAGCACGTCGTTGTGTTCGAATGACGTTTCCATCAGGACGGTCTCCGTCAATTCCAGCTCCAGGCACGCCGGCGAGAGGCCCGTCTCGCTGAGAGCGCTAGCGATGGTTTGCTCGAGTTCGAGCGGCGCCTTGAACTGGATGGCGGAGATATTCACGGACACACTGCGAGGGGCAATGCCTGCGTTGACCCATTGCTTCATCTGTTCACATGCTTCGTGAAGCACTTTCCGCCCCATGGGAATGATGAGCCCGCTATGTTCCGCGGCGCCGATAAATTCGCCGGGGCGCAACACGCCCCGATGGGGATGACGCCAGCGGACCAACGACTCCAGGCCGATGATCCGGCCCGTAGTGGCGTCCACTTGCGGCTGGTAGACGAGGAAAAGCTGGTCTTCGTCCAGGGCGTCCCGCAGTTCCGCGGCCAGGGTGAAGCGCGCGCGGACTTCGGTATCCATGGAGTCGGTGAAGAACCGGAGCGTGTTTCTTCCCTCCCCCTTGGCGCGGTAGAGCGCCACCTCGGCAAAGGAGAGCAACGACTCGGTATTCAGGGCGTCCCGCCCACATACAGCGATGCCAATACTTACACTAACGCGAATCAGATTTCCGTCGATCGCGTACGTCTGGCTCAACACGTCCAGCAACTTGCGCGCGAGAATGCTGGCGTCCTCCGGGCCGTTGAGATCGACCTCCATGACGGCGAATTCATCCGCTCCAAGACGCGCAACCACGTCCGTCTCGCGAATGGTCGAGCGCAGCCTTTCGCCGACGGCCCGGAGGAGCGCGTCTCCGCTGGGATGGCCCAGTGCATCATTCACATCCTTGAAGTGATCGAGATCGAGATGCAATAGGGCGAAGCCTTTTCCGCCGCGCTTCACGCGAGCCACGCCTTTCTGAACCCACTCCGCGAACGTGGTGCGGTTAAACAGGCCGGTGAGCGGATCGAATCGCACCATGGCCAGGATTTTCTTTTCGGCGCGCTTCCGCTCGCTAATGTCGCGCGCGATGGCGATGGCAAAGCGTTCCGTCCCCATTTGCATCGGCGCGAGGGAAAGTTCGATGGGGACTTCGGTCCCGTCTTTTCTGAGCGCGCTCATCTGCAGCATCCGACCTGGCGGCAGGGCGTCTGCGGCGCCAAGGTGCTCAAACTCCGCCTGGTCCTTCTCCCCGTATCCGGGTGAGGCCAGCCATTCGTCCAGTTTCCGGCCGAGCGCCTCCTCGGTGGAGGAGCCGAAGATGCGGGCAGCGGAGCCGTTCCAGAAGGTTATGACTCCGTGAGCATCGATCACGATAATGGCGTCCTGCGCGGCTTCGGCCAGAGTGCGAAATTTGTCTTCGCAGCCGCGCAGCGCTTCCTCGTTTTTCTTTCGTTCGGTGATGTCCACGACGATGCCCTTGACCTCTTCAGATTTCCACGGGCGGTCGATCATGCATGAGATCAGTCATGATCCTGCTTCCTCCTGGAGCGTATCGCACAGAACGGCTGCCTCTCCTAAGAAGACCTTCTCGCGTGAGCGCCTCTGGGAAAGAGTTTCAAAGCTGGGCAATTTCAATCTTCAGGAGGTCGCCCGCAGCTGTGTCGCTCCTGGCGATTGCATTCGCGGGAAGCTCCAAGACGCTTTGCGCTTGAAAATTTGGCCAGAGGACGGAATAGGGCCGCACGCCCGCGCACACTTTCACCACGGTGGCATTCCGGCTCAACATCACGACGTCAATCGGGAAGCGCATCCCAATGGTATGAATCGAATTGCTCGGGAAGAGCCACAGGGCGCTCCCGGGATCGAGGGCGCGCCTGCCCAGCAGGCCCACCAGACGCTTCCGAAAGCAATCCGCGATCTCCGCTCGCGAGGCTAATAGCGTGCCTTTGGTGCTGTTCACGATGCGCAGATACTCTTGCATCCCTGCGGGCACTGGGCCTCATTTCGCCGGCGAACTTGGAGCGGCCTGCTGGAGTTGCTTATTACCGGGAATGCCAGGATCGTATTTCTTGAAATCGAGCGGTGGCACCACCGGCGCCGGAGTGGCCGTCATCTGTGCGCCGGTGCCGATCGGATCGACGATGCGCGGCGTCACCAAAACCACCAGCTCGCTCTTCGACTTCTGGATGGATCGCGATTGGAAGAGTTTGCCCAGAATCGGAATATCCCCGATGCCTGGAATTTTGCTGAGCTGCACGGTGTCCTGTTCGTTGAGCAGGCCGGCAATGGCGAACGACTGCCCGTCTCTTAGCTCAACTTCCGTCTCGGCGCGGCGGGTGGCGATGGCCGGGACAGTGAACCCGGAGACGGTGACAGCATTGGTGAAGTCCAGGCTGCTGACCTCCGGGGCAACCTGCAAGCGAACCGTATTGTCGTCGCCAATGGTGCCGTTGAAATCCAGGCGCACTCCGAAAGGCCGGAACTGTATGGTGACGACTCCCAGGTTCTGGCCGCCCTGAACCACCGGAAAAGGAAATTCGCCGCCGGCGAGAAAACTGGCTTTGGACCCGCTGAGAGCCAGCAGATTCGGCTCGGCCAGAATCTGCAGCACGGAATTTTCCTGCAGGGCCTTTATGACCGCGCCGAAATTGATGCTGGGGTTGAAAATGAAAATATTGAGCAGGTCCGAAAGGCCAAAACTGCCGTTCGCGCTCGCTGGGACGCCCGAAGTGCCGCCGGTGACCTGCACGCCTGAGCCGCCCGCTCCCGTGACGGGACCGAACTGCTGCGTGGAAAGCGTGCCCAGAGTGTTTCCCGCGCCGGTGCTGAGAAAATTAAAGCCGATCTGATCGAGGCGCGTGCGATCCACCTCCGCTACCTTCACTTCCAGAAGAATCTGGCGCTGATGGCTGGACTGCTGGGCCAGGGAATCGACTACATCCTTGGAGTAAACCCCCGCCATCTTCACCAGTTCATCTTCGGCGTGCTGGCTGGGCGCGCGGCCCGTCAGAATCAGACGACTGCCATCGGCCTCCACCTCGATCGAACGGCCGGGGTAAACCTGATCGATCGCGCTGCGCAGGCTGGCGACGTCCAAATCCACGGTGACGTCCATCATGCGGGACGTTCCCGATTCGTCCCAGAGAATGAGGCTGCTCGTGCCCGGCGCCTTGGCCTCGACCACCACTTCGTTTCGGTCCGTGGCCAGCGCGTCAATCACCGCCGGATTGCTCAGCAGGACTCGTTTTAGCCGCGTCTCGAGGTGAATCACCACGGACTTTCCGGTGAGGATGTGCAATGGCGCGGCGGCCAGCGGCACGGCCTGCTGTGCGGCGCTCACCGCGGGAACGCCCAGGACACATGCCAGCGCCAGCACGAGCCCGATTCGGTTCGGCTGGAACGGTCCACTCATGTGTGCGCGAATTCCATTGGCCTCATCGCCACAGCGCCGTGGAGACAGAGAGAAAAACGAAGAGCGCTCCACTGGCGATCGCCAGCGTGTAGGGAAGAATAACCGAACGGCCAGCTTGCTCTGCGGCCGGCTCTAAGGGCCGAAGGCCAGCAGCAAGATGGAAGCGAATCGCTCGCACCATTTTCGAGAGCGCCTCGGCGGTTTGCTTGCGAAGAGTCAGGTAGCCAAGCGCCCAAAGCCCGCCGGCAATGGCCGTGGCCAGAATAAAAGCCACCGCGTGCCCGATTCCGAGCCAGGCGCTTACGGCGGCCATGAGCTTCACGTCGCCTCCGCCGATGCCACGCACGAGAAAGGGAATAAAAAGAATCCCGCCTCCCAAGAGTGCGCCGGCCAACGCCGTCTCCAAGCCGGCCCCTCCCGCAAGGAAGGTGCGAACGCCAACTCCGGCGATCAGTCCTCCGCCCGTCAGCCAGTTGGGGACCCTCGCCGTCTTCAGATCGATCGTCATGGCCAGGATCGATAGGAACAGCGCACCTAAGGCAAAGCTTGATTCCACCAACCCTCCAGGAGTCCCGGCAGTCCGCTCGATGTCTTCAACTCAACGTCTTCCATCCACTCTTCAACGCGCCTTCGCGATCGAGAGCAAGCTCCGTGAGCGTTTCTGCCCGACGGTTCAAATTGCACTTGTGAGTCCATTTGCCCCGCCGCGCGATTGAAAATGAAACAGTTGAAACTGCTGGAATTAACCTTCGGGAAACCCTTTAAGGCCAAAAAGCTGGCCGCCGAGGGCTATGCTCGGACCAGTTCTGAACTGGGCAATATCCGATATGGGAATGTTCGCGGCGAGTTTATGGCCGAGCACGCCCGGCAGGCGCATCAATTCCCTGCTGCCTTGGCGGCCGTCACGGCACAGGGGACGTCATTGCGCAGCATGAAGACGAAGTACGAACTGGCACCGCTGGTGAGCGTGGCACAACGGTGGTAGTGGCCAAGAATGTAGTCCGCCACCGGATCCACCGCAATCGAAGCCAGCGGCGTGTTAGGCCAGGACGTGGCAATCTTGTCGTAAAACGAAGGCTCGAAAAGGACCACGTTTGTCCGGCTCCGCTCGAGCTCGCCGATAGCCTCCTCGTCCTGTTCGCGGGTGTGCATGCCGGGCTGCAGATATTCGTACCGCGTGGCGCTGAAGGTGGCAGTGAGGTAATAGCCCAGCGGAAAGTAGGGATAGACGAAGATTCTTTCGCCGGCGGGAACGTGCGCCTGCGTGTACCCGATCACCTCGTCGGGCCGGGAAAGCCGTACCTCTCCTCGGCGCGTTTCGACTACCGACCGTGCGTTGCGGTTGGCGATCAAGAGCGCCATTCCCGTCGCCGTGAAGGCTACAAACACTCCGAGGACCAGGACCGGCCTCATGGCGCGCACGATTCCTCCACCGATGTCGCCGGCGTCGAGGACCCAGGCCAGCACCAAATAGAGAATCGGCGCGAGGTACGCGAAGTGGATGACGTTCGTTCGCACAAAAATGACCGAGAGCATGGCCCCGGCGACGCTGGAGCCGGCAACCACATAATAGGCAGCGCGGTCCGGCGGCAACGATCCGCGGCGCGCGCGAATCGTCCAGTAACCGAGAAGCACCAGTCCGATGATGGGCAGCGCCGGCAGCAGGAAGCTCGGGCTGACCGCCAGCATAACCAGAAAGATGTCGAACGGACGGGACGCCCCGAAAAGGCTGGCCCGCGCTTCGTCGGACCAATCCGTGTATCCGTAGGGCACGTTATTGGTTACCGAGTAGTGATGGAACGCCCAACTCCAATCTGCAAACATGGCGCTCGCTGCGTGATGGCCGGCGAAATAGACGAGCGTGAGAGCCAGCGGCCAAGCGAATCCGGCGGCAAGCGCAAGAGCGTGCGCCCGCGAGAACCGCAAGGGGCGTTCGGTCGGGCGTTCGATCCACACAATCAAGATGAAGCCAAGGAGCAGCCCGAGTACGAATCCCGCTCCCTTGGACTGCTCGAAAAGGAACGTCAACGAGCCGAACGTTCCCGCTCCGAACGTCCATCGCGCTTGCCGCGTTTGCACGAGCAAGACCGAACAGTAGACCGCAAGACACAGCCAGAACGTGCTGTCCCAATTGTGCAGGACCACAAACCGCCAGGACATAGAAGTCGCCAGCGTAAGATAGGCAATCAGCAAAGCCGCCCAGCGCGAGGTGACGCGGCGCGCCATCCAGTACGCAAATACCGTGAACACGCCTCCGTAAAGCACCAGCGTCGACCGCGCCACCATCAGCGAATTGCCGAATAGCTTAAAAAGAAGGGCCAGCAGGTAGTAGGAGCCCGGCGTGAGGAACGAGAAAAAATCGCGATAGAGCACCTCCCCGCGCAAAATGCGCTCCGCGCCTTGCAGGACGATGCCCTCGTCCGGATCGAGCAGCATAAACCGGCGAAAGGCGCACAGGTACAGGCAGGCCAGGACAAACAGACCGGCTGCGATCCAGCGCTCGGAGGCAATCTTTTCGGGAAAGAAAAGCGTGGCGCGGCTGGCGCGGATAGCACAACGTCCAGCTATCTGCCTCTGCGGCGCAGGCGTCACGGAGATGTAGCTGACCTCTCGTCAGCTGCGGAAGGCGGTAGCATTGCGGCGCAGGATGGCGCGTTGCACACAGCGCTCCGGGCGTAGCCTGCAGGCTTGTCCACTCTTTCAAACAGGATGCTCACTTGCCCGCTGAAGACCACCTTCCATCGCGCATCATGCTGCAAAACGTAGGTAAGCGCTTCATCCGGCGGAAAGAGCACGTAGCGAATCTGGTATTTATCGAGGATCGGGAAAGGATCTTTCGGGGTGAGCAGGTCCAGATAATCCTTCAAGACGCCGGCGTACTCGAAGACGTCCACGCGGCTGTCGATGAAGTCGCGAAATTGCGGGTCCCTCCAACCGAGATAGCCGCCCCACAAGTAGTAATTCAGGACGTGGTCCGACACAGTGAGAGAGGAAAGACGCGGCAGAATTTCCGAGGGATATTCCCGGTCCACCGACTGCCGAAGCTGTTGGCCGGTCGGGAAAGTCCAGGCCATGAATGCGAATGCTGCGGCGATCATCAGCGCGTTCCATTCGGGACGGTCGATCTCCGGCCGGTAGCGCGGCAGGAAGGCCAGGAAGTCAGCGATCAGCGGCGCAGCGAGAATGCCAGTCAGGAAAAGAAAGCGCACGTAAGTGAGTCCGGCATACACACCCAGAAGGGCCAAACCCATTTCGTAGAGCTGCCAGCGTCCGCGGCCGAAAAGAGCGGCGAGCAGCAGCGTCACGAGAAAAAGCAGGGCGATTTTGCCGCGCGCATCGTGGAAATCGACCGAGCTCCACTCGGCGACGTGCGCAATATTGAGCTTCTGACGAAAGGCCATATCCAGCGGATACAAGACCAGCCGATAGCCGTATGGGTTCGCGAAGAGCGCCGCGATCGATGCGGCCAGGCAGCCGCCCAGCCGCCGCAGTTGCGCACTGGACCAGCGCGTCGCCTCCACACGCCCCCACGTTCCCTCCACCAAGCCGCCGGAAATGAAGATCGCCAGGACGATCAGGCCGAATGCCCAGGAGCCGTGGGTATTGATCCACGCGCAGAATAGCGCGGGCACAAGCCACAACCGCATGCCGCCACGCGCGCGAAAATCCTCGAGCAGAAAAAGCAGCGCTAGCAGATAGATGTATCCGAAAAGAAGCGTCCGCGGACCGAAGGAGACCGAGCCCAATAGAATTGCCAGATAACAGGCGACGGCCGCGGCTTTGATATTTCCGCTCTTGCGCCAGCAAAGATAAAGCACGCCCCCGAAAATCAGCTCCAGAATCAGGATCGATAAGAGCTTAATTCCCAGCAGACCGAAGGCCCGCCAGACAAAATAGTAAGGAAGTTCACCCAGCCATTCAGGGTTGATCCACGCATTTCCAAAGACCGTGTAGGAGTACGCGTCCACGCGCGGCCACTGGGATGCACGCAGCAACTGCTGCGCGTTTCGCAGGTGCCACCAGATATCGGGATCGGCCAGCCCCTTGCGCGCCAGGGCAAAAACGGAAGCGGCCACCAGGGTCACGAGCGCCGCTGGAAACGAGAAGATTCGTCTGGCGAGCGAGGGCTCGGCAGGCGCGAAAGCCGGTGGCTCGGAATGGATCACGATTGGGAGGCTCCGGAACGGAGTCGTGTGCACGTTCTCGGCCACGGCGCCCGATAACCACTTGATACCAGCCCTTTCATAAACAACGAAAACGGGAGGCACAGCCGGCGAAGAGACTCTAATCAGTGTCACTTTGAACCACGGATCGCCGAATCTTCCCGGAATAGGAGATCCTCATCGCTCCGCGAAAGAGCAAAGACCAGCTTGGTCGTTGAAATGCCACCTTGATGCTCCCGCAAGTTGGCATTCCGATTGCCCCTGAAGAAGACGAGATGCGGAGTCGCGAGTCCGGACGAATCGGGACAAGGTCGGGGGCAATGACAATGTCAGGACAGTGACGATAAAAAATGAAGACAGATCAAGCAACGAGGACACACCTGCTTCACAAACGGCTCGCGGGCAAATCGCGCGGACAGGCACAGGTGGAATTCGTTTTGAGCGTTCTTTTCGTAATGCTGTTCATCTTCGGAATGCTGGAGATGGTTCTGCTCGTGTACACCTATAACGTGCTGGCGGACTCCGCCAAGGAGGGCGTCCGTTACGCCATCGTTCACGGCACGGATAGCGCCACTTGCAGCGGTCCGGGCGGCGGCGGGGTGAGCTGCACAGACACCTCGGGCGCGAACGTGACGGCGACTGTGAAGCAATACGCGCAGTACTCCTTTCACTCCACCTCCGCAATGACGATTGCGGTCACCTATCCGGACTCTTCCAGCGCCCCTCCCGGCCGCGTTCAAGTCCACATTAGCTACCCGTACCAGCCCTTCTTTGGGTTGGGATGGCCGACGGTTACCGTGAACGCAGCGGCAGCCGGCCGAATCATATTTTGAGCTCTCTTCTGTGGGGAAGGCGGGCCACGGAAGGCCGCGTAGGATTAAAGGGGGAGCAAAGAGCGCAGCAGGAGCGCAGGCTGCGAGATTCGTCCCCGTTTTAGCACGATTGCCTGCTGAGGAGACAGCCGCCTAAGACTTTAGGCCTGGTGATCGACGGCAATCGGCGGACTTGGGCGCGCCCGAGCGCTGCAGATATCTTAACCAAGCGCCCGCGCACTTCATTGATTGTAGGAGAGTTAACGAAATCCGGCGGAGCTACTGCATCGCTGCGTGGCACGCGGCGGCCATCTGGCCATCCTTCGCAGCGACCAGGTCGCCTCCATCCTTTCGATGACAGGTGCACGCCGGGCATGTTTTTGCATCGCAGGCCTGTGTCCCGCTGCCTCCTCTGCAACAAGCCGCATCGCAGACATTTACCTTAGTGCAATCACCATAATAAGCGCCATAAGCACCGTAAGATGAATCACCTAACATCACCAAGCCTAATATGGCAATCAGCAAAGCGGTCGTCGCGATTCGCATCTCGCCTCCCGAAACATTCCAGCCAGTCAAAACGCTAACACAACGATTGTTACCTGGTCAATAAACTCGAGTCTGCTAAGGTGCCATATTCGCAGCTGTGTCAAAGCCAGGCGGACGCAAAATTGGGCACCGGGACGAAAACGCCGATTCGGAGAACCGCACCTCCAAGCGGCTAACTCAGCGATAGGATTGAGGTAATTTCCTGCGAAGGAGAAGCTGCGGGATGCTCAGGCACTCGATTTTGGCGGGCTCAAACCGAATGATGTTATATTCGGAAACACCGGCGCACCCGTAACTCAACTGGATAGAGTATCAGCCTTCGAAGCTGAGAGTTGGGGGTTCGAATCCCTCCGGGTGCGCCACAAGACTCCGAATCGAGCACACGTACCCCAGATGAATAGCAGCTGGATAGAGGTCGCTGCGGCGACCCTCGGAGGTAGAGGGTCGGGCTCCAGGCGCGCCAGTTTCCCTTAGACACGAACCAGATCGGGAAATACCTTTCCGCTTACTCAATCGCGTAATACCTAGCCGGTTCATCCTGTAAAGTTGCGGATTGTTGGCCTGCGCCGCTTCCCCCACACTGATGATCACAAAAGGGGGGTACAGGTCTTATGCGGCACAAACTGTTCCTGCTGGGCATAACTATGCTTTTCCTCTCCGGCACGAAGCTCACAGCAGCGGATGTTCGATACATCCTTTGCCCCGCGGGTGAAGGCTACGTGTACCTTTATCAGACGGCGGACAACTTTGAGACGTGGACTAATCTCAAATGTGGCCAAAAGGTAGAAATTGTCGATGCACAAAATAGTCCTAGTGTCCGGGTTCGCACCTTTGACGGGAAAGAGGGCTACGTACAGCAATCCGAATTGAGCGGCAGCCCGCCGCTGGGCGCGCCATCCGCCGGATCGAAGGCCACCCGACAACGTCCGCCTGCTCCGGCGGCATCCGGTTTGCCGTCAGTCGGGTTTGATGGGAACCCCCTTGAGGAAGGTTATGGCTCCTCGGAAGAACGAGACTACAGCCGGGTAGATATATTCGGTGCTTACTCACTTGGGATCTTCGCTCCCAGCAACGGTCTGCCAAACCAAAACGGATTCGACACTTCCGCCTCCTTCAATCTGCGCAGTTGGTTTGGGGTGGAGGGCGACTTTGACTACAATTTCGGATCTGTCCCTGCAACCGACCCCACATTGGGAAGTGTTAACGTGACCATACGCGGCCTCACCTTTGGCGGTGGCCCGAGGTTTACTTATCGTCAAGGCAGGCTTGCCGTATTTGGCCATCTCCTCGTTGGAGAAGACAGGCTTTCCGCTTCCCTCACCGATATACCCAGCATCCCTTTCATCGACAATTCGATGGCTGGCATCGCCGGCGCTGGAGCAGACATTGACATCAGCAAGCACCTGGCAATCAGGAGCCAAGCGGACTATCTCGCCACGCATCACTTCAGCATTCTGGAAAACAATCACAGGTTCTCGTTCGGCGTGGTCGTCAGGCTCTAAGAGTAAGTGAGGCCGGCGTTCCTGAAGCTTAGTCGTATATTTGAACGACGCAGCCGCTCCTCGTAATCCCCAATTGTTTTGATTCGGGTGACTTTTCCGCGGAAAACTGGCGTCCCCTGCGCCGGCTTTTCTCCCGGACATGAGACCGCCTAGAGCGCGAGCCCCAACCGGCGCTTGACAGAAATAAGGTGAACAGCGTATATGCTTAGGCAACAGGCATTTTTGTGTTCAGACTGAGTGGTCAAACTGGCGCGAGCCTGAATCTATTTCCAAATGATTACCGGAGGATTGTCTCAATGAGGTCTAAGCTTCCCGCTTTTGCGATCGTAATTTGTGCTTTGGTCTCGGCTGCTCCCGCCTTTGCGCACCATGGATTCGCCGTCGAGTTCGACGGAAGCAAGTGCTTGAATCTCACGGGCACGCTTACGGGCATCGATTGGGAGAATCCCCACGCCTATTTTCACATGGATGTGAAGGACCCCCAGGGCAATGTACAGGCCTGGAGCCTGGAAATGATCACGCCTAACGCTCTCAAGAGGAACGGCACCACCCGCCAGGATTTCACGAATAATGTTGGGAAGCCCATCTCCG